>JAEEGJ010004724.1_pt1 | contig 45017 bp, 32 predicted proteins | sample 8958761 | NCBI WGS metagenome assembly JAEEGJ01 (sample SAMN16246546, study PRJNA631951) | gut metagenome | biome: gut microbiome; feature: rumen; material: RS-attached | host: Bos | place: Iran: Karaj | collected 2018-10
AGAGGTCGGGCTGTGGAGCGGTGCGCGTTGAGAATGTCCAAGTTGGCAGTGTTGCCGAGTTGCCAGCCAGATCACAAATCGCTCCTTCTGAAAGACTGATATTGTGTAAAGTGTTGTAATCCAAACCGCTGACAAACGCTTTAGCCGCGCTGTCGCTTACAGCAGTAATCGGGAACTCCAACTCGCCGATATTAAGTTTTGCGCCTTCGGCAACCGTAATCCGCTCATCGAAATTGATACTGATATACAGCGAGTTGGCCAAACTGTCACTTCCGTTTGCCGGACTCTGCCGAACCACTATTGGCGCCTTTGTGTCGCTGATTGTCACGGCGATGTTGTCCAAAACCACGCCGTTTCGCACGGCCTTAACCAAGCCGCTGCCGAACATCGCGTCAGGAACAACAAAATTCCACTCGCTCAAGTCTACGCTTATTGCCGAGTCGGTTAACTGAATTGTATTATTTTGAATATCAAGACTTAAACTAATGTTAGAAATATTATAACTCGTCCACGACAAGCTGATAGTATCGCCCGTTCCGAACGCGTTGGAGGTGAGCGGAGAGAAGGTGAGGTGCGGCTCGGGCTCTTTCGCGACTCTCACCGTCCAGTTTTTCACCGTCAAATCCTCGGCCGTCACCGCGATGTTCTGCGGCTCGTCGAAGTCCCAGCGTGTTTTCGCCGTGAATATGCCGCGGCTCGACCTGAACAGAGTCGTTGAAACTTTGGCTTTTTCGGAAATTGTAATGACCGGCGTAAGTTTCAGACTGTCAAGATTGTATGCCACTACGGCATCAATTGTTGCGTTCGTTGTGTCAATCGAAACACTGATTGGCGTTGTCTCCACAAAGTTGAATGTCAAGATGTTGGCATCGGAACTTGGTCTCGGAGCCATAGTCACAATTATCGTCCAGTTTTTCTGATTGATATTGTCACCGGCAATAATCGTTGCAGTTACAGGTTGCGAGAAATCAACCGTGTCAGCCGCAAGCGAGCCGTTGACAAACATTTGGGCACTTTGCGAGATTCTGCAAGAAACCGCCAATTGAGTCAGGTCAGTCCCGTAAGGCACTTCAACCGAGACGGTCGTATCCGCGCTGTTTATAGTGGTAGCTTTACCGCCGATGCTCATTCTTAGAATTTCAGTACCGTGCCCGATGCTGTGCCGTCCGAGACTGCTCAAGTCGTTCTGCGGAAGCACCGTCCACTGGCTGTCGAGCGAGTCAGTTCCGGCAGATTCATTCCAATCGGTTGTGCCGCAGATGATTACGTTGCGCACGATGGTGCGGTTCGCTGATGCGTCAGCAATGCCAGCCACAGCCCAATTTACCGCAGTTTCACATTCACCGAACGGTCCGAGAACATCAATCAGCACCGTATCTGAGCCGTCTTTGCGGAACAATCCAAGCAAATCATCGCCGGTGAATTTGGTTGTACCAGAGTTCGATACATCGGTCCGCTTTTTAATTTCCACCGACGCACTGCCATTTGCCACAACCAGCACCTCGTTCGGCAGCAGCCACCCCGACAGTTGCAATGATGTCCGTTTGCGCGAACTGCTTGTGAACTCGTCCATCGTCACAAAATAGCGGGTTAGGTCAACCGCCGTGTCGCAAGGGTTGTAGATTTCGTAGTATTTGTTGTTGGATGAACCTTTCGCGTACTCGCTGAAATAGAGGTCAGGCTGCGGAGCTGTGCGGGTTGTTAATGTCCAAGTCGGCAGAGTTGCGGAGTTGCCGGTCAAGTCTTTCACTGCGTCAGCGGGCAGTTCAACGGAATATTCAGTTCCGAAATCCAAACCGCTGACAAAAGCCTTCACCATAGTGTCGTTCACCGCAACAATCAAAGCTTCAGTGTTGCCCACATTCAATTTTGCACCATCTGTGACAACAACTTTTTCGTCGAAAGTCATACTGATATACATCGAGTTGGCGAGACTGTCACTTCCGTTTGCCGGACTTTGCCGAACAACCATCGGAGCCTTTGTGTCGCTGATTGTCACGGCGAGGCTGTCGAGCGTAATGCCGTTTCGCACAGCCTTCACCAATCCGTTGCCGAACATCGCGTCAGGAACAACAAAATTCCACTCGCCCAAATCTGCGCTTATTGCCGAATCGGTCAGTTGGATTGTATTGTTCTGAATATCAAGCGTCAAACTGATTTGCGAAATGTTGTAACTCGTCCACGACAAGCTGATGGTGTCGCCCGTTCCGAACGCGTTGGAGGCGAGCGGGAAGAATGTGAGGTGCGGCTCCGGCTCTTTCTCAACATTGATGTGCCATACTTTTGTGGTCGTGTCCTCGGCCGTCACCGCGATGTTCTGCGGCTCGTCGAAGTCCCAACGGGTTTTCGCCGTGAAAATGCCACGGCTCGACTTGAACAGCGTCGTTGGAACTTTGGCTTTTTCGGAAATCGTGATGACTGGCGTAAGTTTCAGACTGTCAATGTTGTAAGCCACCACGGCGTCGATTCTGGCGTTCGTTGTGTCAATCGAAACGCTGATTGGGGTAGTCTCTACAAAGTTGAATGTCAAGATGTTGGCATCAGAACTAGGCCTTGGAGCCATAGTCACGGTTATTGTCCAGTTTTTTTGATTGATTCCGTCACCGGCAGCGATGGTCGCCAGAACCGGAGAGGAGAAATCGATGGTGTCAGTCGCAAGAGCCTCGCCAATAAACATTTGTGCGCCTTGTGAGATTCGGAAAGTAGTGAAAAGATGCTCAATGTCAGTTCCGTAGGGCACTTCAACCGAGACGGTCGTATCCGCGTTGTTGACAGTTGCAGCTTTACCGCCGATGCTCATTCGCATAATCTCAGTTCCGTGTCCTATGCCGTGGCGTCCGAGGCTGCTCAAGTCGTTCTGTAGTTCGAGAACAATCCATTGGCTGTCGAGTGAGTCGGTACCGGCTGATTCATTCCAATCGGCAGTGCCGCAAGTAATTATCTTTCTTACGATGGTGCGATTTGTTGATGCGTCAGCAATGCCAGCCGCTCCCCAGTTGCTCGCCACGTCGAAGTTGCCGAACGGTCCGAGAACATCAATCAAAACTGTGTCGGAACCATCTTTGCGGAAGAGTCCAAGCAAGTCATCGCCGGTGAATTTGGTTGTACCAGAGTTAGATACGTCGGTTCGCTTTTTGATTTCCGCCGATGCGCTGCCGTTTGCTACAACCAGCACCTCGTTCGGTGGCAATGTACCTGACAGTTGCAGTGTGGTCAAACGTTGATTACCGACAATTTTGTCCATCGTCACAAAATAGCGGGTTAGGTCAACCGCCGTGTCGCAAGGGTTGTAGATTTCGTAGTATTTGTTGTTTGATGAGCCCTTCGCGTACTCGCTGAAATAGAGGTCAGGCTGCGGAGCTGTGCGGGTTGTTAATGTCCAAGTCGGCAGAGTTGCGGAGTTGCCGGTCAAGTCTTTCACTGCGTCAGCGGGCAGTTCAACGGAAAATTCAGTTCCGAAATCCAAACAGCTGACAAAAGCCTTCACCATAGTGTCGTTCACCGCAACAATCAATGCTTCAGTGTTGCCCACATTCAATTTTGCACCATCTGTGACAACAACTTTTTCGTCGAAAGCCATACTGATATACATCGAGTTAGCGAGACTGTCTCTTCCGTTTGCCGGACTTTGCCGAACAACCACAGGCGCCTTTGTGTCGCTGATTGTCACAGTGACGCTGTCCAAAGCCACGCCATTTCGCACGGCCTTCACCAAGCCGTTGCCGAACATCGCGTCAGGAACAACAAAATTCCATTCGCCCAAGTCAGCGCTTATTGCCGAATCGGTCAGTTGGATTGTATTATCCTGAATATCAAGTGTTAAACTGATTTGCAAAATGTTGTAGCTGGTCCACGACAAGCGGATAGTGTCGCCCGTTCCGAACGCGTTGGAGGCGAGCGGGGAGAATGTGAGGTGCGGCTCTGGCTCTTTCGCGACGCTCACAGTCCAGTTTTTCACCGTCAAATCCTCGGCCGTCACCGTAATTGTCTGCGGCTCGTCGAAGTCCCAGCGGGTTTTCGCCGTGAATATGCCGCGGCTCGACCTGAACAGGGTCGTTGGAACTTTGGCTTTTTCAGAAATCGTGATAACTGGCGTAAGATTCAGACTGTCAAGATTGTAAGCCACCACGGCGTCAATGGTGGCGTTTGTTGTATCGATGCTGACGCTGATTGGTGTTGTCTCTACAAAGTTGAATGTCAGAATGTTGGCATCGGAACTTGGTCTTGGTGCCATAGTCACGGTTATTGTCCAGTTTTTCTGATTGATACCGTCACCGGCAACAATGGTCGCCAGAACCGGAGAAGAGAAATCAATCGTATCAGCCGCAAGCGAGTCGTTTATAAACATTTGCGCGCCTTGTGATATGCGGTAAGAAACAGCCAATTTGGTCAAGTCAGTTCCGTAAGGCACTTCAACCGAGACGGTTGTATCCGCGCTGTTGACGGTTGCAGCCTTGCCACCGATGCTCATTCGCATAATCTCAGTTCCGTGTCCTATGCCGTGGCATCCGAGGCTGCTCAAGTCGTTCTGTAGTTCGAGAACAATCCATTGGCTGTCGAGTGAGTCGGTACCGGCTGATTCATTCCAATCAGCTGTGCCGCAGATGATTAGTTTTCGCACAATAGTTTTGCCTGACGAGGCGTTGTTATCACCTGCCACCACCCAGTTGGCTGCCACGTCGCATTCGCCAAAAGGACCAAGAACGTCAATCAAAACAGTGTCGTTGCCGTCTTTGCGGAACAATCCGAGTAGGTCATCGCCCGTGAAAGTGGTTGTTTTTGTGGTCGACACATCGGTTTTTTGCTTGATTTCCGCGGCAGCGCTGCTATTAGCCACAATCAGCACTTCGTCTGGCATCAGCCACCCCGACAGTTGAAGTGTGGTTTGGCTGCGTGAGCCGTTCGAACTGAAGGCGTCCATCGTCACAAAGTAGCGGTTCAAGTCAACCGCCGTGTCGCACGGGTTGTAGATTTCGTAGTATTTGTTGCTGCCCGAGCCCTTCGCATACTCGCTGAAATAGAGGTCGGGTTGCGGTGTTGAGTGTGTCGTGAACGTCCAAGCAGGCAACGTTGCCGAGTTCCCGGCTAAGTCACAGATTAAACCCGCTGGCAGTTCAACGGAATATTCAGTTTCATATTCCAAACCACAGACAAAAGCCTTAACCGTAGTGTCGTTTACCGCAATAATCGCAGCTTCAACGCTGCCGACATTCAGTTTTGCACCTTCCGTGACAACAACATTCTCATCGAACACCATACTGATATACAGAGAATTTGCAAGGCTGTCACTTCCGTTTGCTGGACTTCTCCGAACAACCACCGGCGCCTTTGTGTCGCTGATTGTCACGGCGATGCTGTCCAAAACCACGCCGTTTCGCACGGCCTTAACCAAGCCGCTGCCGAACATCGCGTCAGGAACAACGAAATTCCATTCGCCCAAATCTGCGCTTATTGCCGAATCGGTCAGCTGAATCGTATTATTTTGAATATCAAGCGTCAAACTGATTTGCGAAATGTTGTAACTCGTCCACGACAAGCTGATAGTGTCGCCCGTTCCGAGCGCGTTGGAGGCGAGCGGGGAGAAGGTAAGGTGCGGCTCGGGCTCTCTCGCGACGCTCACCGTCCAGTTTTTTACTGTCAAATCCTCGGCCGTCACCGTAATTGTCTGCGGCTCGTCGAAGTCCCAGCGGGTTTTCGCCGTGAAAATGCCGCGGCTCGACTTGAACAGAGTCGTTGGAACTTTGGCTTTCTCAGAAATCGTGATGACTGGCGTAAGTCTCAGACTGTCAAGATTGTAAGCCACCACAGCGTCGATGGTTGCGTTTGTTGTATCAATCGAAACGCTGATTGGTGTTGTCTCCACAAAGTTGAATGTCAAGATGTTGGCATCAGAACTAGGCCTTGGCGCCATAGTCACGGTTATTGTCCAAACTTTTTGATTGATACCGTCACCGGCAGCGATGGTCGCTAGAACCGGAGAGGAGAAATCGATGGTGTCAGCCGCAAGAGAGTCGTTGATAAGCATTTGCGCGCCTTGCGAGATGCGGAAAGTAGTGAAAAGATGCTCAATGTCAGTTCCGTAAGGCACTTCAACTGATACGGTCGTATCCGCGCTGTTGACAGTTGCAGCCTTGCCGCCGATGCTCATTTTCAGAATCGCGGTTCCGTGTCCGATGCCGTGGCGCCCGAGGCTGCTCAAGTCGTTCTGAGGAAGCACTTTCCACTGGCTGTCGAGAGTGTCTGTGCCGGCAGATTCGTTCCAATCGGTTGTACCGCAGATGATTAGCTTTCGCACTATTGTTTTGCCAGATGCTCCGTCATCCCCAGGTACACTCCAAATGGCCGATGTTTCGCAATTTCCGAACGGCCCTAGAACATCAATCAAAATAGTGTCGTTTCCGTCTTTGCGGAACAAGCCCAGCAGGTCATCGCCAGTGAAACTGGTTGTTGATGAGTTCGATACGTCGGTTTTCTTTTTGATTTCTGCCGACGCGCTACCGTTTGCCACAACTAGAATTTCGTTAGGTAACAACATTCCTGATAGTTGTAGGGTGGTCAAACGTGGAGAACCAACAATTTTGTCCATCACCACAAAATACCTACTCAGGTTAACCGCAGTATCGCACGGGTTGTAGATTTCGTAGTATTTGTTGTTTGATGAGCCCTTCGCGTACTCGCTGAAATAGAGGTCTGGTTGCGGAGCGGTGCGCGTTGAGAATGTCCAAGTTGGCAGTGTTGCCGAGTTGCCAGCCAGGTCACAAATCGATCCTTCTGAAAGACTGATATTGTGTAAAGTGTTGTAATCCAGTCCGCTGACGAACGCTTTAGCCGCACTGTCGCTTACAGCAGTAATCGGGAACTCCAACTCGCCGATATTAAGTTTTGCGCCTTCGGCAACCGTAATCCGCTCATCGAAAGTCATACTGATATACAGCGAGTTGGCCAGACTGTCACTCCCGTTTGCCGGACTTTGCCGAACAACCATCGGAGCCTTTGTATCGCTGATTGTCACGGCGAGGCTGTCGAGTGCAATGCCGTTGCGCACGGTCTTCACCAATCCGTTGCCGAACATCGCGTCAGGAACAACAAAATTCCACTCGCCCAAGTCTGCGCTTATTGCCGAATCGGTCAATTGAATTGTATTATTTTGAATATCAAGCGTCAAGCTGATTTGCGAAATGTTGTAGCTGGTCCACGACAAGCTGATGGTGTCGCCCGTTCCGAACGCGTTGGAGGCGAGCGGAGAGAAGAATAGTGTTTTGCAATCGATAATTCTCTTATAAGTTTTTGCCGTCCCATCTTCAGCCGTAACTGTCACAAAAACAGAGTCGAGAGGAGCAAGTGTCACGTTCGTCCAATCTGCGGGGGAAACAAAATTGTTGTTTACTCTTATCGACAACGAAGCCATTGCATTGTTGGTTGTTGCAGCAATGCCGGTAATTGTTAAATTATTGATAATTAATGTATCGCTATTCAACGCATTGTGTCCGCCAATAACCAAATTTGCAAGAGTCGTATCGTTGCTATATAAGTGAATATCAGCTTCTGAGCGAGGCCAGATTTCGTAACGTTTGCCTGTTCCTCTGCCCAACACACCCGAAACGTCATATTTTCGATTGTCCAGCGGATTTAATACTCCCGTGTACAATGTTTCTTTGTAATAAATTGTGTCTTCTCCGATATAAAAACACGATTTGGCGTTATCGCAATTCACTCCAATAATCTTTATCAGACTGCTCATCAGAGCTTTAGTTTGAGTAACTGAAATTTCGGTAGCTCGTGGGGCGGGAAGATTATTGTTCGAATTAATTCTTGTGGCCGTGCTTGTATATGTTGTGCTTGAACCGATTCTGTACTGTTCGTTGGTGTTAATATTGAATCTGCCTTCCGCAAATACACTATCGCCTGTGGCAACAATGGTATCGTAACAATAATTGACGTATATCGAACAGAAAGCGCTGTCACCATCTTGTAGTGTAAAGTTTTTGTAAGTTTTATTATTTGAGAATTTTGAACTGGTTACAACACCTATAACCTTGACAATCTTATTATTAAAATTTAACGCACCCCTTGTTGTTGTGTCTGTTAGAAGTTGATTTATGGTGACAACGGGGACGATAGTGAAGTTTTCCGATCTCTCACTTTCCTCATTGCCGCTCACAACTTTCAGGCTGTAATTGATCGCGTATGTGTCTTTGTTTGGGGTAATGCCGTTGCCAATCAAAATGTCAGCCTCACCACTTGTAATGTCGATTGGGTAGCTGAGAATCTTATCATTACCTTTGAAAATGAGAATGCTGTCGAGGTCAGTTGATGCATCAAAATTTGTGGCGGTCCATTTTATGGTGGCCATTTCGCCCCAATAGTATATTGCTTCGATGTCGCGCAAAGCGATTGATTTTTGTATTGCTGAAACTGTTGTTACACTGATGATTGTCGAGTCTTCTTGCACATTGTCAGCCGTGTCTTTTGCAATCAGATAAACATTGTAGGTTGTTTCCGATTCCAGTCCTGTTACTGTTGCCGAGCATTCGGTGTTGCCAGTCGCAACCGTAATTGTGCTGTCCGATGCCAGCAAGTCGTTCACTGTGGGTGCCGGTTCCCCTTCTGCCACAACCCGATAGTAAACCGTGCAAGGTTCGTTGGCTTTCACTTTCAGGTCGAAACTTGATATTGTTACATTTTCTACTTTCGGATAGCTAGATGAAAATACGGGAGGAATGATATCTATTGGTGGTGTATTAGATTGTGTGGAACTTTTCTTGTACAGATAGACGTAGGTCCCAGTTGTTGATGTGGTTGAGTAACAAGCAAATAACGATGACGAGCTATTGTATTTTAATTTTTTATTTGTGTTACTGCCATTTGCTGTGATGGTATCAACACCATTCACGCCAATCTTTATGCTCCATTGTGCATTTAAGTTGTTGGTAATATTTGCTATTGATTGTAGATAGTTTTTACTTGAACTTGCGGCAAATAAATAAGTGTTGTTAACACTATCGTAAAAAGTCCAATTATCAGTACTTCCATTCAATCTGAATTCAAATACGCTGTCAGTGCCTGAGGATAATTTTGCGCACTCTACTGTTATTGAGTCGTTTGATACGTTTACATCAATGGCTGTGCGATTGTTTCCTTTGTCATATCCCATAGCTTTGTATGCATCGTTTTTTTTGCCCACAATAATGTATTTATTGCCAGCAACAAGGTCGCTTTCTGATGTTACAAGCGTATAAGTACTTTGGCCAAAACACAATAAGGACCATACTGAGTTAGCCATCAATAATCCTATTGAAGCCAATATTTTCCGTCTATTTATCAGCATAATGCGTAGTAAGTATAATGGTACAACAAACCTTTGAAGATACTATTTTTTTTTGCATTCATCGGTTGCAAAAAAAAGCACCCTAAAGCATTGGTAAATAGTTCGGTGTTGTACCTAGATTTTTTGCAGTTCGTCGAACATTGGCTTAAACCGTTCGTTGTAAATGGTTTGGCAGAAGTGTGGCATCTCGTTGCGGTAGGTGTCGAGCATTCTTTGGTTGTTGTTGAGTGAGTAGGTGGCGTTGGCCAGGCGGTCGCAAAGTTTCACAAATGTTGCAATTTCATTTTCGCGTATTCCGTTGTAATACTTCTCGTTGGCGCGTTCGGCGCGGGTGCGGCCTTTCTCGTTGGTTACGGCATAAACAGCTTCGGCAACTGTTTCGCCGCAACGTTTTTTCACATCGTTGTACGTTTGGCGGGTGTCTTCAATTGTGTCGTGAGTCCAGCAAGCTGCAAGAGCGGAGTCAATCTCGTCGGCATTGAGCAAGTGGGCGAATTTGCAGCCAAAGTCGTACACCATTTTCAGGTGGATGGTGTAGGGGTGGGTGTCATATTTATGGTTGGTTCCATTATGGCAGTCGGCCGCATATTCCATCGCATTTCTGATGGTGTCGGAGTCGAAGCCTTGGTTTAGCTTGCAGAATTCGTCCATTCTTCAATTTTTTAGTGGGCGTAAAACAAAAAAAGGATGCTTTTTACACATCCTTTTATCTTTTCGCACAATCTTATGTGTTATTTCGTTACGTACGACATAATTATTACCGCCGCGCCTTCTTTGGCGTTTTTGAACGAGCACATTATGTTGTACATACCTGTTTTCGAGCAGCTAAAACCAACAGCCTCGGCAAATGTGCCATCGGGTTTCAAGTTAGAAACCAGAGCGTTGCTGCCTTCCGAAATTTGAATCACGGCCTTGCCCTCATAACCTTCGGCGTTGCAGACAACAAATTTGTACATTGTTCCTTTGTTGAGAATCACGCTGAATTTCTGTGCGGGCGAGTTGGCCGGCAATTTCACTTTGAAGTCTTTCAAATATGTTGCATTACCAATTCCCAGCGCGCAAACGTTCACCAAATCGTCACTTTGTGCAAATGAGTGATTGATTGTCAGCGATAGCAGCAGAACTGATAATATTTTAATCACGTTTTTCATATTACAAGTTGATTATCATTGTACGTGTGTTTTCAATTGCGGCAATGATTTTAGCCAAGGTTTCGTCAGAGATGTCGATAATCTGCTGGTCGTTCGATTTGAAGGTAAGCATACCGTCAATCTCAACCATCTCAGGTTCGCCCGGAATTACGTGAATGGTAACATTCTCATATTCCTTCTTAATCTTCTCAATCTCCTTCACCAAATTAGCGAACGACGAGTTTGATTGGTAGTTTTTCAGAATCAGAAGAAGGTCGGATAACACGATTTTCGAGTCACCGATGCGCTCAACAAGGTCTTTGTGAGGAACTTCCTTAACCACTTGGCAGGCCAGATACATACCCTCAATCCACATTCCGGTTACAAGCAGAGAACTGATGTCGCTGCGGTTGTTCTCGCGCAGGTACTCATCCATATTGTTGAAACTCGATACCGAAATATACATCAGTGAGTCAATGTTCTCGTTGTTTGTGGCCAAACGCTTGATTGTGTTGAAATCAAAGAAGTGTCCGATGCGCAATTGGTCGGCCAATTTCTTGATAGCCTGCATATTGCTGATAATCGAGCCGGTCTTCTCATACATATTCAAATAGCCAAGGTCGCAACCATACACACCAAGATTCAGGGCTTGCTTGAAGTCGGTGCTGAGGTTATCGACATTTTTCGTCGATGCCAGGAACTTCTGGTTGAAAGGCACACCAGTCGATTTTATCAGGGCTGCCATCTCAACTGGCGACGATATGTTGTCAATAATGTCGTTCATGGCTTCCTTCGAAATCATCAGCGGTTTGTCTTTGAAAATCGAATCAGGAATTGCAAAGTCATCTTTCTTCGACTTGCTTCCATCACCATTGCAGTTCACCATCAGAAGTGAGCCGCCCGCAATAAGTATTGCTAATACTGTTGAAATTCTCTTATTCATGAAATTCATTTTTAACGCGATAAAAGTAATCTTTTTTGCTATTCAGTTATATCAAAGTTTATTCTTTTTTCCCTTTCTTATTGTCTTTGCTTTTTTTCAGATTCTCCAAAAGCGACGTAACTTTTTTTGTCAGATTATTAGTCACTTCAGGGAAGAAATCCATTGCCCGTTTCAGCAGGTCATAGTACAAAGCCACGTAGCAGAAAGCGGTCATCAGCCACACAACCCACATATTGAACCAGAAGGTGTCGAACTCGTGGCCGAGGAAGTATTTCTTTGGCGAATAGAACTGCGCGCGGTAGTCGAAAATATTATTCACCCACGGCATTTCATAAATCGGGTCTTTCATCTGGATAAGGTGGTCGCGGTACGATTTTACGTTCGTCTTCTCGTAGATATTTTTCACAATATCGTCAACGGCCTCGTTTTGGTAGGCTTGGCGCAGACGATTATACGAACCCTTGTTCCGGTCTTCCCAATAATTGATAATGGTGTTTTTCCGATTGTTGGCGTCGCTGAACTGGTCAACGTAGTGCGAGTTGAGTTTTTGAATGTACTCCTTGGTGTTCAGGCCGATTTCCGGTGTGAATTTCTCAACTGTCAGATAATCAATGTATTCAAACTCAATATCGGGAACGCGTTTCATCTCTTTCGAAAGCTCGTTCTTGAGCAGAGCCAGCTTCCATTTGTAATCTTCAATTTCCTCCTGAGTCTCAAGCTCTTGCAGCCTTGTCGATGAGCAATAGTCAACCCTTTCCGATAGCTCAGGCAGGTAGTGAGTCGATTTGAAGTCGCCTTCGCTGATTTTTTGGTCGATTTCGTAGAATTTCTTCTCAAACTCGTTGTCTTTGAACTGGCGGACCATCAATCCTTCATAAACCCAGCGTGTTGCAATGAACTCGCACACCGGCGGAACGCCCTCGATGCTGCCGATGGCGCGGTTCAACTTGTCGAAACTGAACATTGCGCCGCCTAAAGCCATTTGCGGAATCATCACAAGCGGAATCATAATGTAAATGGTAACCGCCGAGTTGAACGACGATGACAGAATCAGACCCACAAGGTTCGAGAATGTGGCAATGGTGAACATCGCCCACCAGTATTCAAACCACAACCCTCTGACGCTCAGTATTGTATTGGCAACCAGAACAAACAATATCGATTGTATTGCCGATATGATAAACAAAATTGCGATTTTCGATACCAAGTATGTCGAGCGGCTCAAATTCAAGAATTTCTCGCGGTTCAGAATCTTCTGGTCTTTGAAAATTTCCTCGCCACTCACCATCAAACCAAGGAACATTGCCACAATCAGGCTCATAAAGATGTAGATTGGAATGTTGGCGTTCTCGCGGAAGATATATACGTCCGAATTCGGGTCGGCAATGTATCTGATTAGGAACGAAAGGATTAAGCCCAAGGCGGGAGCCTCAAGAATGTTCAAAACCAAATACTGCGTGTTGCTGATTTTTGCAAGGAAATCGCGTTTGAAATAAATGCGTGCCTGTTGGAACCATCCGGGGATGTCCAACGATTTCGGCGGAGTCTCGTTAATGTCTTTCAGCTTGATTTTTTCAACGCACTCCTTGTATTTCTCGTGGAATTTCTGGTCGAGTCGCTCCAGCGCTTTCGCTTTTTCCTGTGCCTCTTCATCGCCTTTGGCAATGCGGGTCTGTTCCTCAGCGTATTTGTCAAGGAATTTCGGTTCTATCTGACTGATAATGCTTTGCTCGCGTTTCTTCTCCCATTCGGGCGGCGTAACCTTACGCTTGTTGGTGTATTTACCAAACTCGTCCACCACTTGGGCATCGATGATGTTGAAGATAAGCTCCGGGTTAACGTTACCGCACGACGGGCACTCACCAACATCGGCATTAAGCTGGCCGTCAATCTTTTTGAAATAGGTGACGGCATCAACTGGGTTACCATAATATATAAGGTATCCACCGGTGTCCAGAATCACCATCTTATCAAACATCTTGTAGATTTCTGATGATGGCTGGTGGATAACCACAAACACGAGTTTGCCCTTCATTGCAAGCTCGCGGAGCAAGTCCATTACGTTTTCTGAGTCACGCGACGACAAACCCGATGTCGGCTCATCGACAAACAGGATTGGCGGTTCGCGGATAAGTTCCAACGCAATGTTAAGTCGTTTGCGCTGGCCGCCACTGATGGTCTTGTGAAGCGGAGAGCCCACTTTCAAGTCCTTACGGTCGAGCAACCCCAGATTGGCGAGAGTTCGCTCGCAACGTTCCTTTATCTCTTCTTCCGTCATGTTTTTGAAACACAACTTGGCGTTGAAATAAAGGTTTTCATATACAGTCAGTTCCTCAATCAGAAGGTCGTCCTGCGGAATGTAGCCGATGACGCCTTCCATCTTCTCCTTTTCGGTGTGGAGGTTGATGCCGTTAATCAGCACCTCGCCATTCGACGGGCACTCGTTGCCGGTGAGCACGTTGAGCAGCGTTGTCTTGCCGGCGCCGCTGGCTCCCATAATGCCCACCAGCCTGCCTTGTTCTTCCGACAGGTTGATGTTGCGTAAGCCGATGGCTCCGTTCTTGAAACGGTATTCGAGGTCGTTGACGTTGTATGTGACTTTGGCTGATGTGATGTCCGACAGATATTTCGAAACCACATCGCTGTAATAAACCGGTTTGCCTTTCGGGAAACGGATGGCGCTACCATTTGCAAACAAATAAATCTTGTTGCTCTTGATGGGTAGGCCATTGAGTACCAGCTCGTGCGAGCCCAGGTACTTCGTAAAGTAAAGGTCAACACTCTTTATCTGGAGAATGACGAGTTCTTTGTCAAGTTCCTCAATTTGGATGTGCTTGGCTTGTTCAAGCTCAACCTCAGTGTCATTAATAATGAGGATGTTCGGAATGTCAAGCTCTTTGACGGTCTCCTTAACAACAAAGTCCTCGGTGCTCTTGAACTCTTCGGGTGAGATGTTGAACACCTCGGCGGCTGTGTTGATGATGGCCATACGCTGGTCGGTGAACTGCCGGTCGGCTGCCACCAACTCGAACAAGCGCACCAATACAACAACTTTCTGTTGTTGCGTCAGTGTCTTGTTGATTTTCTTGCAGATGCCAAGAATCTTAACCGAGTCCTTAACCGAGGTGAGTTTAACCTCTTCTTCCGAATTCTCGTTCAATGAGTTGCGGTCCTTGATGCCGACGTGCTTGTAGAACAGGGCAAGATACTCCTCAACAAAGTCGGAGCTAAGTTGAGAGGTAAGAAAATTCTCGACAAAGTCGATTTCACTGTCTTTTACGCCGCCATCCTGCTTTGCAATAATTGCAAAGAGTTGCATCAGGGCCTTCAGAATCTCTTCACTCATCTACTCAAAGGTGTTTGTATTGACCTTCTTTTTTTATTTGTTAATCAAGCGAATAGCTGATTTGCTCGAACGGAACGTCAACAATGTCTGAATATTCCTCGCCAGCCTCTTCCATATCCTCGTCATCCTCGGGGTAGTGCCATCTTACAAGCACATCTTTGCCTGCTTCGTGCATCTCCTCAAGTTTCAGAAGAATGTCAAGAATCATTTTCGACGATGCTGTGTTGAAGTAAACCAATTTGAAGTTGAATATCGTTTTACCCGTTGCTTCTTCCGAGTAGCGGTCAATCCAGTCCAAAATCGGCTCGTAGAATACTGCGACATCCTCAGGAAGCGATCTTCCTGAAATCTCGAATATTTCGTTCGCTACATCTAAGGTTACACTGGGAGTATCATCCGTTCCAACAATTTTTATAACTTCCATAGTTAAAAGTAATTATTTGTTAATCAAAATTTTGAGTTCTCGAAATAGTTGATGATATAATGAAGAATGAAAATTCATCGTTCAAGGGAACAAATTTGTAATCCAATGGATTTCCAGTCTTCTTGGCAATGTCGATAAAGCCAAGGCCCGCACCGCCTTTGTCCGACAGACGGCCCTCTTTTATCTGTTGCTTGTAGAGTGCTTTCAAGCCTTCCTTGTCGAGTGAGTTTATTTTGTCGAGCACCTCGCCAATGGCAGCCTCTTTCTGTTTCATCAGAATGTTGCCGGTGGTGATGACATAATTCTCATCGTCTTTGCAGAGCAGGAACACTCCACTGCCTTCCTCGTGGCTTTCGTCGCCCATATAGTCGGCGTGTTTGCTGATGTTCTGCAGGAACTCCACAATTACGTGGAACACCTTCTTCTGCACGGAGTTAGGTTCTTCCTCAACCATCATATTGGTCTCCGTGATTGATGTGAAAGCCTTGGTTACCTGGTGCGTAATTTCGCCCTTGTAAACAAGTTTAACGTTTTTGCTTTCCATCGATTCGTTAAAACTATAGACAAATTCTAGAAAATCTTTGTTCCCATCCATAGCTGTCTCGTTTTAATACATTTAAAATTCAATTCCTATTAACAATATATCATCGACTTGTTTATAGTCACCTTTGTAGGCCATGAAATCGTCATAAATGATTTTTTCATAGTCATATATCTCAACATCGTAATGTTCTACCAGCAATTCACGTATGCGGCTTGCCTGATATTTCCTTCCGGTTTCACCACTGACTTGGTCGGGCAGACCGTCTGAGAAAAAGAACACACGATCTTTGGGCTCCAAATTTATTAAATGATTTTCAAAATCCGCTTCAGGTTTTTTACCTAATGGAATGCCTCCAATTGCCTTATGACTACCTTTATATTGAGTTAACTCATTGCCTCTCAGTAAATAAAGTGGTCTGTGGGCGCCAGCGAATTCCAAAATATTTTTCTTCAAGTTTATTTTGCAGAGTGCAACGTCCATACCGTCGCGGGCTTCGGTGTCGATTCTATCTTGCTTCAAAGTGGTGCGCACACCTTCGTGGAGTTTGTCGAGAATAACACCTGCATCAATGTTGTCGTAGTGGTCAACCACGTTGTTCAGGGTGAAGTAGCCGATGAACGACAGCAGAGCTCCCGGAACGCCGTGACCTGTGCAATCCACTGCGGCAATGAACAAATCGTCGCCTTTCTTGAAGAACCACGGGAAGTCGCCACTGACCACGTCTTTCGGACGGTAGAAGATGAACGATTTCGGCAGGAATTCCTGAATGAACTTGGTGTTTGGCAGAATGGCTGTCTGAATGCGCCTTGCGTAGTTAATACTTTCGGCAACGGCTTTGTTTTTCTCTTGAATCTCTATTTCAACCAGTTTCTGCTCGGTAATATCGTGCGAAACGAACAGGATTGTTTCCAGCTCTTTGTTATCGTCGCTGAACTCAGGGATGGCGTTCACCTGCATAATGCGGTCGCCAAAGTGAGTCGGGAACGTAACCTCGGCCTCGTGCTTGCTATTTGTGCTCTTGACGGTCTTTATCGCATCTTTGAAGAAATCTTTGATGGCTGGGTCAAATGCCACGTCATCAAGGTTTTTGTTTATGATGTCGGATATTTCGATTTGAGTGAACGTCTTCACCATTGGGTTGGCGTAGAAGAACTGTCCGTTGGTGCCGACACGCAGGATGAGGTCGAGCGAATTCTCCGACAATGACTGCATCTTACTCTTCATACGCTCCTCTTTCTCTGCACGCTTGCGTTCTGTAATATCGCGTGAGTTGATGATGATGCCGTTGATGGCAGGGTCGTCGAGAAGGTTGCGGCCGGTTGATTCGATGTAGATTTTCTGGCCGTCCTTACGCATATAAGTATATTGTATGGTGGCCGACGAGTTGGCTTGCTCAACCAGTTTGCCAAAAGTCTCGGTGTATTCCTTTACGCCTTTAGCTGTCAGGCGGTCGAGGTCTTTGCCTTCCATCATCTCTTCGGTTGTGTAACCGTAGATGTTTAATACAGAGGGACTTATATACTTCAGCTTCATCTCCTCATCGTAAATCGAGATGATTTCCGACGCGTTCTCAAGCAAGGCGTGCTGACGTTTCTGCGCGTTCTCAACCTCGCGGATTTGGGTTTGCAGATTCGAGTTTGTTTTCTCCAACTCCTCGTGTGTGGCGCGCATCTCCTCAGCATTCTGACGCAGCTGCTCCTCGTTCTCTTGAAGCTCGTTGGTCATTTCCTGCGCGTCTTTCAACAGTTTCTCGGTACGGGTGTTAACCTTAAGGTTGAAGATGGTTCGCGCGATGATGTCACTCAATTCTTTCAAGAATCTGATTTTCAGCTCGCTAATATCGTCTTTGATTGACGCGAACTCAAGAACACCTTGCAGTTTCTCGTCGGTGATGAGCGGAACCAGCAACAGTGAGTTCGGTTTTTGGTCGCCTAGAATGCCGCTTGTGATGGTTACAAAATCATCAGGAATCTCGCGACGGTAGATGACATCCATCTCGTAGGCGCATTGTCCCACAAGACCTTCGCCAATCTGGAACTTGGTGTCGAGATATTTGCGGCGGTTGTAGGCGTAAGTGGCTGTGTTTTCGAGAGTTTGTTCCTCCTCGTTGTAGATGTAGAACGCGCCCTGAATAACATCGATATATTTAATAAGCTCAACCAAAGTAAGATACGAGAGGTTGCCGAGGTCATTCTGCAAACGCAGAATGTCCGAAATAATGTCTTTTCCTTTGGCAATCCAGTTTTGCTCTTTCTCTTTCTCGTTGGTGAGTGCAAGGTTCTCGCGCATTTTCTTCAGCGAGTGCCCCAGAATGTCGTTGTCGTTGATTTCAGCGTCATTGGCCGAGAGGTCGCCTTCACCAATTTTCTTGGCGAAGTGGGCATTCATATTAATGACGTGGTCTTTTTCTGAAATTTGATTTTCAAGCGATTCGATTGTCTCTTGCTGCGATTTGGTGAACGCGTAGCCAAGCACGCCCAACAGTATCGGCAAAAGGTCGATGAGGAAATACGACGGTGATGTCTTGTGCATTTCTGCAAGGCTCGACAGCGAGGCAGTGCCGCCGCTGCTCATAAAGCCGAATATCCACGACAGAACCAGTATCACAACGCCAAGCCCGACAAGTGTGGGGGTGAAGTTGATACGATTGTTCACCTTGTATACAAATATCTTTTTTATTTTGTCAATAAACGCTTCCATCGTAGCTTATCTTTATTGCGGTGTAACGCCACCGATTGCATTTGAAATTTCGTCTATTTTGTTCACAAACCCATTTTCAAAGGGCTTAAAGGTAGCGATTTCTATCAATCCAACAGCATTATCGTCCTTTAAAATTGGAATTATTGCCAAATTGTTTACTTCAATCTGTCCGAGACCCGACACAATCACTAAGCTTTTGCTCGGTAACTCGTTCAAAAACATAGGTTTCTTGTCTTTTGCCACTTGGCCCGACAAACCTTCGCCCATCTTGAACGAGTGAGGTGCCTCGTTGCTGTAGTATGCGAAAGTGGCGGCCGGCGAGAACTCGTCATCAGTGCACTTGAACACAATGCCCACGGCCATATCCAGCTGTTTCGAGAGCGCGTAAAGCAGCGAGTCGCCAAAACTTTTCCAATCGCTTTGCTTGCCGGTTTTTGCGAGCAGGTCGTTCAGGTCGAAGCCTGTGTCGGTGGTTTCCTTCATCTTCTGGTCAACCTCTTTCTCGTACTGCTCGTCGTTGATTTGGGCAGCCGCGGCGCGTTCCTCCTCAGATTTAATGTATATCGATGTGATTTTTGAGCCCATCAATCCGATTTTTAAGGCAACCAGAATCTGAACCAGAATAATCACCAATAATATAAGTGATAATTGGTTTTTGCCAAAGCCCGGAGCGGCGGCCAGCAGTGTTATCACGGCGGCAACGCAGGTGGCGACAAGCAGTATCGTCCACCACGTTATCTTTTTTCGGTATTTCAGTAGCTCATCCATAGACTATGCTAATTTAAGTAAAAAATCTATAATCTGTTTCGTGCTGAACACGTAATCAACTTTTGTTGCGTTCATCGAGGCTGTTGTCATTGTCGGCACCTGGCACTCTTTGGGGTCCTGCACAATGGTGAGGCCGCCGTTGTCGGTCACGCTCTTCAGTCCGAGCGCGCCGTCTTTGTTTGCGCCGCTCAAGATTATGCCCACCAGTTTTTTCTTGAAATTGTACGATGCCGAGAAGAACGACAAATCGATTGACGGGCGCGAGTGGTTCACAACGTCCTCGGTTGAGAGGGAGAACCGGTTGCCCAGCTCGATGTACATATGATAGTTGGCGGGCGCAAGATAGATGCGGCCCGGTTTGAGCGGCTCTTTGTCGTGCGGCTCAATTATCGGCAGATTCGATTTAATCGACAGTGCCTCAACGAATCCCGAACGGATGTGTTTCAGGCGGTGCAGGCACATCAGAATCGGCAGCGGATAGTTGGCTGGCAGTGCCGCAATAATTCGGCTAACTACCTGAAAACTACCGGCCGAACCTCCAATCATTATGGCTTTGTAATCGTTCATCAGTCAACCCTTTTTTTATAAATTTTCTCGTTCGCGTTCACAACTTGCAGCTTCTTGCTCGTTTCCGAATACTCAAGAGTCTCCATATTGCCGATAATCAGGTATCCGCCAACCTCGAGGTTCTCAACAAGCTTCCGTATCACCTTCTCGTACAATGGAATATTGAATTGAAGCAGTTTGTTGCGATATACAATCATCTTGTACCTCTTCCCTGGATTCGCGTTCAGAATGTCGGCTTGCTTTTCGAGTGTTACGTCGCTGAGCAGCGCAGGTTTCATTGAGGCGCGGTTGTCGTTGAGCGTGTAGTACGAAGCGAACTGCGTCTTGCCGGCGTAGCGGGTGTAGTTTGCTTCGCTCACCTCAATCTTCTTCTGGTCGTAGCTGCCGCCGTGCCTGATAAGCTCCACGTGCTTGTCCGACGGGCAGTTGACATCGATTTTCAGCTTGCCTTGCAATCCGGCTTCGGCAATGATGATGGCTAACGAGAACAGCTCGTCGCCCGATGTCGCGCTAGGCATCCAGATGCGGCTGTCGGCGGTGCGGCAGATTTCTGGTATGTAGCGGTCGCGAAGCTCGCGCCAGAGCGACGGGTCGCGGAAGAATTCGGTAACTTCAAGCGCCATCACGTACAGGAAGTCGTCAGCTGAGATGGCTTTCCGGCGTATTTTGTCGGTGAAATCGTCGGCAGAGTGGCTGCCAAGCGTGTTGATGGCGTTCACCAGGCGCCTTTTAAGAATGGTGAACGTATAATCCGACATATCAATGCCGTATGATTCAGTTACAGCACTGATAATATTCCGGGTGTCTACTATGCCTATATTATCAACCATAACTACATCTGTTTTTTCTTGTAAAAACCTTTCGAGCGCTCGAAGTTGTTGGCCGATGCGCCCAAAATGCTCTCGTGCGACCCGAGAATCAGGTATCCGTCGCGGTTCAAGCTGCTGTTGAACATATCGATAACGCGACTCTGCAACTTGTTGTTGAAGTAGATAATCACGTTCCGGCAGAAAATCAGGTCGAATTTCGAGTAGAAAACATTGCCGTCCTTCACAAGGTCGTGTTTGCGGAAAACTGCTTTCTCGCGCAGGAACGGCTTCATCTGAATGGTGTCTTTCACCTTGTCGATGTCGAAATACTTCTCGTATGGCACATCGACTTTATCCTCAAAGTTGAATGGGTTCTCTTTCAGCACCTTGTCGAAATTGTCGAGGTAGCCGAGATTGAACCGGTATTTGTAAGTGCCTGTCTTTGCGGCCTCAAGCATATCGGTGTTGATGTCGGTGGCGAACACTTTGGCCTGGTCGAACAAGCCCAGCTCGTTGAGTAGTATGAGCATCGAGTAAATCTCCTGGCCGCTGGAGCATCCTGCGTGCCAGATGAATATCGAGCGGTTCTTCTTGAACTTCGGAAGTATGTGATAGCGAAGCGTTTGCCACATTTCGGGGTTGCGGAAAAGTTCCGTGGTGTTCACGGTAATGTCCTTCACCATCTGTTCCAGGAAATTCTTGTCTTTGCCGATTTTCAGAATCAATTGGTTGAGGTCCATATTGTTGTCTAACAATATTTTCTCAATCCTTCGGCAAAACGATTTGTCAGAATAGTCACTGAAATCGTAAGTTGACGACATCTTGATGGCTGAAATTAACCTCGCTGCATCTTCGTTTGTGACCATACAATATTCATTCTAATCCTTTACAGCACCATCTTTTTTGCGAATGCCGTATTTGTAAAAGTAGTAATTTTTGCAAATAAAAAAGTTTTGCGGGAAAAATATTTAGTTTCGCTTTGCGCGATTCACAAACCGGCGGCTAATGATTGAAATTCAGCCGGATTTTGCGGTGTGCGTTTTCCGGTCGGGGCCGAAAATTTTGCCACCGAAGCGGAATTTGTCATTTTTACCGCCGCTGGCAGCGTTTTTTTTTCGCAATGCGACCGGGTTCTGACTGAAATATTTTTCGCCACCGTTATACCTATAATAAAATAGTAACCGGCGGCAACCGTCATTTGTATTTGATTTTGTATGCCAGAATCACGCTGGCGAAGCACAATGTGACGCCGTTGGCCAAAACTACTGGCAATGTGTGCGTTACAAGGCCGTAGACAAGCCAGCCCAGCACACCGATAGAGAACAGCGCGTACATTCCGAGCGAGATGCTTTTGGTGTCCTTAGTCTTGATGATTTTTGCGGCTTGCGGCACAAACGAGATGGTTGTGAGCACTGCGGCTGCGTAGCCTACAATTTCAATTGGTTCCATTTTCTGCTTCTTTTTAAAACGGGCGCAAAAGTAAGCGATTATTGGCAAAGTGGCGGGGTGATTATTTAATATATGGTATGGGGAGGGGAAAAAGAGTGCACTAACTTAATTACAAAAAAACTATATTTGTCTTTCGACAACCTATTACGCGTCATTGAGCGGATGTGGTTATAATGTAAGAAATTGATTTGTAGGACATATTTAAAAGCAATTGCCTATGGCATAAACAGATAGTAATGCATACATTATAAATAGGGAAAAGCAAAGTGCTTAATTTGAGACTATTTGAAACTTCGACAACTTCAAAAAATCTTCATAATTACTTACTGATAATTAAGCAACGATGTGATTCGCGCCGTTCGGCTTGGGATTTATTCGTTGTAGTTGAGTAAGTAAAGGTTGTCGAACGCCTCAAATAGTCCAATGAAGGCGAAGTAAGTGTCACGCTTTTTTTATGTGTGGATTATGTTTGACACTGTTATTCAATCACAATTACTTATTAATAAAAAATAATAATGAAACATATTATAAAATTTGGTTTGACTGTTTGCTTTGCGGTAGCATTTGTTTTTGTTGGTTGTCAAAAGGACGATTCTAATAAATATTCTGTTGTTTTGTCAGTAAACAACTCCGAAATGGGTATTGTGGCAGGTGCTGGTGAGTATGAAGAAGGAACAGAAATTCAAATTGTAGCAACTGCCAATAAAGGCTATCATTTCGAAATGTGGAGTGATAATGATTCTAACAATCCACGCACAATTGTTGTTGATAAAACTATTGCGCTGATAGCATTTTTCGCCAAGGGTGATAAAAAAATGGGTGAGGTTGGAGAAGTGTGTGAATATTCAGAGAGTGTTGATGCCTGTGATTTGTCTAAAGTGCTAATATGTTCTGATATTAATACAGAAACAATATATTACAAATGGGAAGGCAAAAAGTATACAGGCGTTGATGAATTAATTGGAGATGTGTGTGCGATTGCATTAAGTGATAATAATATTGTAATTAACAGGCAGTTATCAGAACAGACGAAAAAACTGTTAGAGAGTATTCAATTCAATGCTTTGAGGACGTGTCATGATGAATAATAATTGAGAACCGCATAATCGCCCAACCAGCCAAAAACTGATTGGGCGTTTTTCTTTTATGGGGTAGCCATAAAGCCACAACTTTCCGTGTTTTTAGTGCTTTCCGTGGTTAATATTTTCCTAAATTCGTGCCAAACAAAACTTGAACAGTTATGGAAATGTTTTCAAAAGAGACTTATATCGCCCGTCGTGCGGCTTTGGCAAAGGCCATTGGCAAGGGCGTGGGACTGTTTTTAGGCAATGCTGAATCGCCGATGAACTATGCCGACAACACTTATAACTTCCGTCAGGACAGCACTTTCCTTTATTTTTTCGGATTGCGTAAGCCGAATCTGGCGGCAGTTGTCGATTTTGAGTCGGGCGACGAGTGGCTTTTTGGCGACGACGCCGACATTGACGATGTGGTGTGGACAGGTCCGCTGCCGTCGGTGGCCGATTTTGCCGCAACGTGCGGTGTGGCTCACGCAGAGCCGATGTCGGGTTTGGCCAAGTTGCTGTCGAAACTGGTGGGGAAGGGGCGCAAAATTCATTATCTTCCGCCTTATCGCACCGATACAATGCTCTGGTTGTCAACGCTTCTCGACAAGAAAATATCGGAAGTGGGGCAGCAGTGCTCACTCGAACTGATTAAGGCCGTCATCGACCTGCGTGCCGTGAAGTCGGACGAAGAGATTGCCGAAATTGAGCGCGCGTGCGCCATTGGCTACGAGATGCACACGGCGGCCATGCGGCTGGTAAAGACGGCGGCAAGCGAGCGCGACATTCACTGCATTGTCGACAGCATACCATTAAAATATGGTGGCACAACGTCGTTCACCACAATTCTGACGCAGAACGGGCAAACACTTCATAACCATTTGCACGACAAGCCGATAACCCCTGGACGGCTGATGCTTGTCGATGCTGGTGCCGAAACGCCGATGGGCTATGCGTCGGATTTCACACGCACGTTCCCTGTCAGTGGCAAATTCACTCAACGTCAGAAAGATATCTATCAGATTGTGCTTGACACCAACGACCGCGCTCTTGAACTGGCCCGCCCTGGCGTGACCTATCAGAGCGTGCACCTTGAGTGCTGCAAGACGATTGCTTCGGGGCTGAAGGCTTTGGGGCTGATGCGCGGCGATGTTGACGAAGCCGTTGCCGCTGGCGCTCATGCGCTGTTCCTGCCGCACGGATTGGGCCACATGATGGGGCTCGATGTTCACGATATGGAAAATTTAGGGCAGATTTATGTGGGGTACAACAACGAGACGCGCCCGATTGAGCAGTTTGGCACGTCGTCGCTGCGGATGGGACGCAAGTTGCAGCCTGGCTTTGTTGTGACCGACGAGCCTGGAATCTACTTCATTCCCGAACTGTTTGAGAAATGGCGCGCCGAGCACCTTCACGAGCAGTTTATCAACTACGCCGAAGTGGCCAAATATCTCGATTTTGGCGGAATCCGAATCGAAGACGACCTGCTGATAACCGCCGATGGCGCCCGCCGTCTGGGCAAGCAGCGCATTCCCGCCACCATTGCCGAAGTTGAAGAAGAAATGACCAAAACGTTTTCGTTATGAGATGGATAATTGCATTGTGCCTGACAGTGGCGGCATCGGCGTCGGCTTGTGGACAGTGGGTTGGGCCGCTGTCGCGCGATGTGAACGGATTCGCGATGGGTGCGTATGCTCGGCTGGCCGAAGCGGGCGATAATTTTGTCTTCTCACCGTTGAGCCTGAATTTTGCAATGCGTATGGTTGAAGAAGGTGCGCGCCGCACTACAAGTGCTGAAATGGCGGCTGTGCTGAACCCTGCTGAAGGCGCAGAGCAGATTGGCGGTAATGTGCGGCGGTATCAGGCAAGTTTGAACGGCAATGGCGCTTGCGACCTGACAGTTGCCAATTCGGTTTGGGTGGCGAAGGGCTATGGTTTGCTGCCTGCGTTTGTCGATACGCTGAAATTGTGCTACGGCGCGGCTTGCGGACAGTTGAACTTTGCCACACGGCGGGCTTGCCGTCAGGCGTGCGCCGAAGTCAACCGTTGGGTGGCTGGACAAACCAACGGGAAAATCACCAACCTGCTCACCGACAATATGTTGAATGCCAACACGCGGCTGGTTCTGGTCAACGCCATCAACTTTAAATGTCAGTGGTTGAACAAGTTCAAGCCGAAAAACAGTTCGGGTAAAGATTTTTATTCAATCGACGGAAGCACCAAAAACATAACCTTCATGTCAAAAACTGACGATTTTGACTATTGTGAAACTGCTGATTTTAAGGCCGTTGAACTGCCATACGAAGGCGGCCGTTTTTCGATGCTCATTGTCATGCCCGCTGATGGGCAGTTTGGCAAGTTTGAATCTGGACTCACATCGGATTTTGTTAGTTGCGTGGTTGATAGTCTTGACAATGAACATGTTGCATTGTCGATGCCGAAATTCAACGCGGCGTCGTCGGTCGATTTCGGGCAGATACTGAAAGCGATGGGTGTGGTTGAAGCATTCAGCGGCGCTGCTGATTTTTCGGGAATGTCGGGCCAACAGGATTTGCAACTGTCGAAAGTGGTGCAAAAGACTGTGGTTGAAGTAGATGAGTCGGGTACGGAAGCAGCATCGGCCACGGCGGCCACAATGATGGTTAAAGGGGCTTATTTTCCTAAAACAAAGCATTTTGACATCGACCATCCGTTCGTCTATTTCATCCGCGACACGCAGACCAATATTATTTTGTTTGCAGGACGCTATGTCAAGGCTCAATAATCTCGCCTATAATTTCCTGACCGTCAGCGGTCAGCAGATATTTGCGCGAGAATGTCTCTTCGGGCAGCGAGCCTTGCCGACCAACGAATCTGCAGCGTTGAATGCGGCCAATGGCTGAATCGCCCATTTGCTTGTATTGCTCTGATTTGCAAATGATTGAATTCAGGCTCGTGCTTTCGGGGTGGTTTGTATAGGCATCGATAATCTGCAGAGCGCGTTCGCGTTTGTTTTCCATCGATCTGATTCCCATTGCGATAGCCTTTTTCATCGGGGCGTCGTTTTCGCATTCGGCTTTTTGGTGCGCATCGGCAATGGAAACGGCAAGCGAGTCGATGAAATTCTGCTGAATACCAATGAGTTGCTCTTTCTGCTTTTGATATTCGTTGTTGCAGATGGCAAGGCTGTCAGCAGCCGTGAATGTTTCTAATTCGCTGATTTCAAGAATCTTTGCAACCTTGATTTGATGCCGTTCCAATTCGTATCGCGCAACGTGACCTGGCACTTTTTCTGTGCAGGCAGATGTCAAGGCTGGCAACGCAAAAAACAATATTTTGAGTGCGCGATTCATATCGCCGTAAAAATAAAAAAACCTTCAGAAAGAATGATTATACTCAATCAGATAGTTACGGATGATGCGAATCACCATCATATTTGCTGCAAAATTTGAAGAGAATGTTGGCGAGATTCGCTTCATTTTAACAATAGTTTAGATAAATCTTTGAGTAAATAATTCTTTCGTTTTACTTGAAAATAAATCATTTACCCATCATATCAGACCATATCAGAGTTTTGCCGTCTTGCGATACTGCTCTTTGAAGTGGCGATGTGTTGTACTCACCATTGGCATCTATGTAGATTGACGATTTGCGGGCCTTCATAAATGTTATTTTCATGTCGGCGGCATCTTTTGTTAAGGCGATATTCATACACACGTCGCCGCCTGTTTGAACGGACGGATACAAAATGCCATCGAAATGGCGCTCTGCAATCAGTTTTTGAGAGAACAACGCAGTGAAAAGGTAGTTGTAATCGTTGTTATCAGAGAATCTTTTCGAAAACTGCTCGCAGACTTGTTTCAACGCCTTGTCTAAATGTGGATAGCGGTATCGGTTTTCTTTCAACAACAAGACATAAAGATTCTTCAGAGTTATTAGGAATTTATTGGTCGTGCCAGGAAAAATCGAAGGATGAATGATGCAGCCAACATGCAAGGTCTCTTTTACAATCCATTTACTGAATATTGCCATTTCACTTCTAAACGCTCTTCCTTCGAAAAAGGAGACAATCATTTCGTTGGCTGTTTTATTGATATTCGGGATGTCGAAACAGCCATAAAACATAGGTGACCGAGGAACATTGGCACGACCATATTTTTTAGGGCAGGGATTGTATGACAGCCTGCTCACCGAATCGATATTGTCATTAGCGGAAACGGGCAGAACTCGTTGCATTGTGCTGCCTTTTTGAACGGGATAGACTTCCAAACCAAAAGGACCAATGCTGGATATTATTCTCTCAACATCCTGAATAGGATAAGTGCTTAAATCCAACTGGCTTATTTGTTCTTCTAAAGTCATAATCACCACTTATGATATGACAAACATACTTTTTATCGATAAATCATCCATCTCAAAGTTTATCAAAAATGTGTTAAGTGGGGAAGAACTGAACCACTCTGCTTGGTACCATTAAAGGAGACATTAAATTTATTTGGTTAAATATTACAATCTTGATATGAGGGTAAAACAAAAAATAGTGCATATCCTGATTTTGTGGAGTGATTGTTTCTAAATTTGGCCGTATGAAAAAGAAGCAGATTTTCGAGTTCTACCCACTGGCCACCGACACAAAGCCGTTGATTGGTTTAGCCAATTCGCCAGTACACGCGGGTTTTCTGATCCCTGTCGATGATGCTTATATGCAGCAGCCCATCGATTTGAATGTGGAATTGATTAAGCACCCAGCCGCATCGTATATTGTTCGGGTTGTCGGCGATAGTATGATTGACGAAGGCGTAGAGGAAGGTGATTTGCTTGTGGTCGATAGGGAGTTGTTGCCAACCGATAAGAATCTGTCAATCTGTATGTATAATGGCGAGTTCGCGCTGAAGCGCATTGTTCAACAGGATGGCAAGGTTTTGCTAATGTCAGGTAATAAGAAGTACAAGCCCATCGAAGTGGACAATCCAAATGAACTTTCCATTTTCGGTGTCGTTACGTGGGTAATCAAAAAGAAAGCCTAATGATTCTGCACATCGACTGCAACTCGTTCTATGCCTCGTGCGAGGTTTCTCTGCGGCCAGACTTGCGCGGTAAGCCTGTTGTCGTTGCTAACTGTAATGAAGCGGGTGGGGGAATCATTCTTGCGCTTACCAAAGAAGCCAAAGCCATCGGTCTGAAACGTGGCGACCCAGTGTTTAAGGTTACCAAGTTGCTCAACGATAACAATGTGGCTGTATTCCCTGCCAACTTGCCAAAGTACGTCGATATTTCTCGCCGATTGATGCAAGTTGTCCGTGATATGGAATTAGTGTTGAACTTTCAGCAATATTCAGTCGATGAGTTTTTCGGCGAGTTGCCAATCGAGAATAAGGAACAGTTACATGATACGGCCTTGAAAATCAAACATCACATTGAGCAATGTACTGGCATCCCAGTTTCGTGTGGTATCTCACATACGTACACCTTGGCAAAGGTCGCTACTCGCTACGCCAAAAATTATTCTGGTTATAAAGGTGCTTGTGTTTTGCCCAAAGACAAAATCGAAGTAGCATTATCAAACGTTCAGATTGCTGATGTGTGGGGGATAGGGCGCCGTACAGCACCCAAACTGCAGGCCAAAGGCATCAAAACCGCACTCGATTTCTACAATGCAAGTGAAAACTATGTTCGCCGTTTGCTCAATATAAATGGCGTTCGCACATGGAAGGAGTTGCACGGCATTCCCTCAATCGACATCAGCAACCCAGAGCATCAGCAGTCCATTTGCCACTCTCGCACATTCACCTATATGACAAGTGACTTCGCCACGCTTGAATCTTACATTTCAGATTACGCCGTGGCCGTGGCTCGCAAACTTCGTGCGCAGCACTCTGTCTGCCTTGCCGTGTCGGTGTTCCTGTCAACCAACCCGTTCCGTGAGGATTTAGACCAATACAGCAACTTCGCCACCACAAAACTGAATGTCGCCACTGCCGACAGTCGAGAAATCTGTGGTGCCGCCATTGATGCACTGAACGTCATTTATCGGCCTAATTTGCAGTATAAGAAGGCGGGCGTGATTTTGTCTGAAATAACAAGTGACGAAAGCGTTCAGTTGTCGTTGTTCCAGGATTCAAGTCAAAAAAATAAGTCAGACAAACTGATGGCAGCGATTGATTCGCTCACCGACAAATACGGAATGGATAGCGTGAAACTCGCAACGCAAGGATTCAGCAAACCTGAAATGAATCTCACCAACTTTCAGCCGTCATTGAATCAAACAACCAATATCAACGACATTATCACTGTGCGGTAGTTGGATTTCTATTGCTTTGATATGTGTAAAAGAGGTGAACGGTCGTAAATGATATGAAATAAAGGGTGTGAAATAACTGTTTAAAAGATGAAAAAAAGAGAAACTGTTGTAAAAAAAACTTACCCCCGTCATTTCCTGATGATTAGCAATAAAAAAGGCGCTCAATTGAGCGCCTTTTCCTCTTCCATATTCTGTTCCTATTTCACTTCCACTTCGGCACCAACCGTGCTGGCCTGCTTGTCGTTGTCGTACATTGCATAGGCCTTTACGGGCGACAGATAGAACTTGCCGCCGTAGGTGGCGCAGAGTTTCACTGTTATTTCGGCTTTTTTATTCGGTGCTAGATAATCAATATAACTGTAAACACGGTCGTCGCGGATATCCTGATACGACAGAGAGTTGCTCTCGGCCTGACCGCCTTCCATAAAGCGCTCGTTAAGGATTTCCCAACCTGACGGGATATACTGCTCAATGGCCACGTTACGAATGGCAAAGTCGGTGGTGTTTCGCACGGTAATCACAGCCTCAATGTTGTCGCCCGAATTCAGATTGGTAACATCAACATCCTGCTTTGTGTTAAAATCGATATATCTGACATTGAGCGCCAGTTTGTTGTTGATTGCTTCCTCGCTGGCGCGCGGCGGTATTCCCGACCGGCGGACCTTGACAAATATCGTGCTCTTGCCTTTGTTTGTGACTGTAAGCGCGCTGTATCTGTCAGCCGACTTGCACAGGTCGAAAGTGCTTACAAGTTCGGTCTTAGAATTAACATCCTGCTTGGTGCCGTCATACTCATATCTGAACTCAGCCGGCTGCGGTTTGCCTGTGGCTCCGTAGAAATGCGACACTGAATAAAGGCAGAAGGCTATGCTCTGCGTGCTTAACCAGCGCTCGTCCGACATAAAATCAGATATCTGCTTTATATATTCCGAAGCCTCCTGTACGCGTCCTAAATCGGTGAGTACCATGGCTTTCACGGCCATATCGCGGTAGGTGCTGCCATAGGAGTAATCGTCATCGCCGTATTCCGACGCCACTGTGTGAGCAAGAATCTCATTGGCTATATCCTTGCGTCCGGCAAGCGCGTAACTTCCGGCAAGGAACCACGCGGTGTTATCGCCCAAACCGCTGGCATTACCTTTCATTCTGTTCATGGCGCTCATATCGGCCATGTTATTGAGAGCCAGTACATAAAGCCTGTAGGCCTGAATCAGGGCTTGGGAATTACGTGAACTATACGTCCAACGGTTGGCTTCGTTCTTAAGGTAGTTGAGCAGCGCCGGCTTGACACCGTCGGGTATGCGGTAGCCTTTGGCTTCGGCCGTTGTTATGCAGTGCATGGCGTAAATGCTTCCCCACTCATCGGGGTTCCTATTGCCCTGCCAGTAAGCCATTCCGCCTGAAACGGTCTGGAATCCGCGGTACTTATTCAAACCCGACTGAACATTCTTCTGCACATCGTAAGCCTTCTGCGGAGAGAGTGTTGTCAGTTCGCTGAGCATGAGTTGCGCCAGCACTTTTGAAGTTGTCTGCTCAATGCATCCGTGCGGATATTGCACAAGATAATCGAGACGCTCGTTAAGGTTGATTGGGACAATGGACGATACCTCGAGCGACAGGTCGTTGGTGCCACTCAAGCCGAATAACTCAGGTTTTATTACCTGCGACTCACCGGCGGCAATTGTGTAACTGTCCGACTTGCTTTGCGGCAGTTGGCGGTACTGCACCTCTATTGGTGTGCTGTACGACGCCTTCTCGCCCTTCGCCTCGCACGTCAAACTTATGTTTCCGACCTGCGCCGTTGCCGAAGTCCTCACTCTGAATTTCACAGTCTTATCGCCTATCGAATTCAGTTCGACAACCTGCTTGCTGTCGCCTATAACTGTCATTCCGTCAGACACTTTCAGTCTCACATTGACATCGCCCATACCTTGCTCTGTGGCGAACACCGTAGCCGACACTTCCATCTCCTCATCGCAGCCTATCATTCGCGGCAGAGTGGCTGTTACCATAAGCGGCCGCGCCACAAACACGCTCTTGTCGGTACTGCCGAAGGCTTTGCCGTTGGTGGCGATAACCATAACGCGCACGCGGCCGTTGTAGTTAGGCATATAGAGTTTGTGTGTTGCGGTCTTGCCTTTATCCAATGTGCACGGCCCCACAAACTGCACAACAGGTTTGAAACGGTCAGCCGTTGGGTCGGAGTTTTCCTGGGCTTCATCGTCGCCGCCAATCGAGAACATCTGCTCAATCTTTCCTCCGTATGCGCCTAAAATATTGTTATACACATCCCAATAGCGAATTCCAAGCGCCTCTTTTCCGTTGAATGCGCGCCACGGGTCGGGTGTTTTGAAGTTGGTCAGGTCGAGCAAGCCCTCATCGACAATTGCCAGCGTGTAGGACATCGGCCGTCCCTTCTGCTCGCTCACTTTCACCGTATAGGCCTCGCAGGAGCGAAGTTTGTCGGCAACTGTGGCAACTGGCAACAGGTGCGAGTCGGGATTGTCAACAATAAGCGGGGTGACTCCGTACATGCGTATCGGACGGTCGTTGTCGGATTGCTGATACCTCTGAATCAGCATTATGTGTATGTAAGCGTTAGGCGCCATCTCGGGTGTTACATCTATCGAAACCGTCTTATTGCCGTCGCCGTCAAAGAAGTAATTGGCTGTTGACAGAATCTTGGAACCGTTTTCGACATTGACAATGGCGCGCGAACCATTTGGCGCATAGAAACTTACCTGAGCCTGCTCGCCGGGAGTATACACGGCCTTGTCGGTCTGGAACTTGAGCGCGAAGGCTGACTCCGAATCGCCGTCAGTCTGACGCGGTTGACCGCTCGGCCAATCGAAGTACGAGGTTATCGCTGTCGAATGGCCTTTTCTTGCGTCGGCAACGCGTATGTAATAAGAGCCCCAATTGTCACCGTTAACCTCCATTCGGTATGTGGCCATGCCGCGGTTGTCGGTGGTTACGCGGGCAGTGGTTACAGGCTCGTGGTAGGTGTCGTTGACGTACTCGGCCACTTCGCCGTCGTCAGAGTCCCACCACCACCAGTATTTCAGTTTATAGACACCCACCTTGCACTCGACATTCGGTACTGGATTTCCATCGTCGTCAACACTGACAATGCTGAACTCGTGCGGATTGTCGGTGCTGAGCCATCCGTAGCGGGTGTCGGCCTTCGGCTCTTTAATGCCAATGTAGCGGCTGAACGGCGAGTAGGGCACCGAAATGCTGTTAATGCTGAAATCGCCAGACTCCTCATACACTTTTGTTGTGAGGCCGGCGCGCATCTTGCCCGGCGCGTTGGTGCTGGTCGCCAGATTGACAGCGGTTTGGGCATTGCCGTCGGCATCAAGCGAACCTTTAACCAGCGGGCGCTCCTCGGTGCGGAACCTGTTGTAAGAGTCTTCGAAAGTGTAATCGCTGTATTTTTCGAATGACGTTGAAGTCTTGCTGATAGTCAGTTTGATATCGTATTTAAGATTGCGGACCGGATTGCCGTTGAGCCACTCGCTGTGCAGGCTCACAATATTGCTCGACGGTGTCAGTTTGTCGTCAGGAACGGTGAGAGCCACTTTCAGGCGGTTCGGTTTTACCGTTTCAACTCGCAAATACTTGCTATACTCTAAATTACCGGCTCTTACCCTTGCCGTCCATTGTCCGGTTGGGGCATCGGCGGCTATTGGCAAATCGAAGCAATACAGCCCCATGCTGCCCTCGGGTACCGTACGGGTTGTGTACAGTTGGCCTTGCGGTGTGGAAAGGCTGATTGTCACCGGATAATCGTCGCCGATATTTCCGATACGGTCGTTAAGAATGAAAGCCAGATGCAGCGTGTCGCCAGGTCTCCAGACTCCGCGCTCGCCGTAAATGAATCCGCGGGTGCCATTCTGCAATATCTCGCCGCCGACATCGAAGTTGCTGGTTGAGAGTGCCGAACCGTTGTCGACAGGCATATAAGTGCGCTGTTCGCCTTTGTAGGCGGCAATGTAAAATGCCTTGTTCTCGGGCTTGTCGAAGACGGCGAAACCATTGGCGTCGGTACGGGCCGAGCCTATCTGGTCACCCTGATAGTTATACATTTTTAAGTCGACATCGGGCACTGGCGCGGTTGTCAGCAGGTTGTTTACCCAGACGTTCATTTTGTTGTCGCTGCCGCTTTCGGCGACTATTCCCAGATTGGTGGCAAGCACATTCACCGAGCAAACGCGGCCCCTGTAGTACGACGACTCCGTAGGGTCGCTCGAACGCCAATAGTAGTAATCATCATCGTCGTAATAATAGTAGTCGCTATCATAATCATAACTGCTCTTTGCCGCCGACTCACTGCTGTTGAAATAATCGGTCAGTTCGGCATCGGTGTAACTGGTCTCGTTGGCGCCAGGATATGCCGACAGCCGCTGCTCGACATTCAGACTAACGCGATAAATGGCGCCCGGCTCGGGTGTTATCAACTCGTTCAGTTTGATTGCGAAAGTGTTGGTCGACGACAAATCGTTCTCCTTCGAATCAAACAATATGAATTTATGCGCCACCAGACGGCCGACACGCTTAAGTTCATTCGAGCCGCTAATGTTGTTCACCTGCAGAAACTGGCCTATGTTGCGTTCTTTTATCTTAACCACCTTGACCATAACTCCTCGGTAATAGCATGACGTGAAAGGAATTATCAGATTGTCGGTGAGCGGGATAAGCGAGCCTGTGCGCAACAGCGACAACTCTGGTTTGTCGCCGCCAAGGTCAACGGTATACGTCTTGTCCTCCTTTGTCTGCTTGCCTTCGCGGTTTGGCAGGCCTTTCATCACAAGCACATTAACATTGCCTTTGGCTTTGCCGTCGATAAAAATGCGGAAGGTATTGCCGTCGGTTTCATATTGCTCGCAAGGCTTGTCGTTGATTTTCATGTACGAAGCCACTGTTTCCGCCTCGCCCAAGGTGCTGTTGAACGCCACCTCAATGCAGCGAGTGGGCTTTGTCTTATAATTAACTTGCCAGACATCAAAATAGGCGAAGGCCGGAATGGTGGCTTTCACCGTTTCTTTATTGCCAGATTCGTCGGCCTTATAGGTGTAGCAGAAATCGTAATCGTTTCTTCCGCCTTTTATGCCGCTGATAGTGGCCTCATGGCGTTTGCCGTCGGTACTGTGAGTCCATTCAATCCTCTCAAACGAGTCTGAAAAAGATCCGCAGTTCTCAACATCCTCGTCCGACTCGCGGTCGACAGTTATGACTGACAGTTTTATCTTGAAGAGTCCATCACCCGAGTCGTCGATACTATAGTCGCTGAAAAACGCATTGGCCTGCCATGCCAAGGCTGTGAACTTAAACGTGAATTTGCCCTCAGGTTTGTCCACGCCAAGCAATTTGTTCACATCGGCAACCACGGTGTAGGTTTTGCCTGCCTTCAGCGGTTTCGAAGGTGTGAACTCTATCAGTTTGTTGTCGTTCAGCACAACCCATTCTCCGCTTAGAGATGGATTGATACTCACATATTTGGAAATGCTTTTGTCATTGGCATACGAGTCAATAATCTCCCTGTTGAACTCAATGCTTATTTTCGAGTCACGCGGCACCTCATTGGGTGTGAATGCATCAACATAAGGACTGTAATTTTTTACTTGCTTGTTTTCCGAATTGCAACCGGCAAAAACAGCGGCAAATGCCATTAGCAAAATGGACAGAATCTGCTTTTTCATACTTTTTGTTTTTAATTGATATTGCGAAGGTAATATATTATGCGGCAGTTGTCAATATTATTTCTCTCCGATATATTTGTGCAGACAGAAATAATACCGATAAAACTAATGAATTTTTCATGTATTCAGGTTGGAATGGGAATCGGCGGAATCAAAAGGAACTCCAATTTCTATTAAAGAACACTTTTTTCACCCAATGAGCAGAAGATTGGCGGATATGGCAAAACGGCTGTGGCAGTTGACGGTTACGAAGATCGTCACTGGCATTGCAGTTATTTTTCTGCTTTGGTTGGCGGTCATGTTCATTACCACGCCGCGTCCGCTCTTCGGTAACAACTACGCCACTGTGGTTGTTGCCGACGACGGCACGCTGCTTGGCGCCCGCCTTGCCCCCGACGAGCAGTGGCGTTTTCCGCCCATCGACACCACTCCCGACAAATTGGCCACGTGCCTTATTATGTTCGAGGACAAGAACTTCTACCGCCACCATGGTGTCGACGCGGGTGCTGTGGTCAGGGCTGTGTACCAGAATATCAGCAGCCGGCACATACAGTCAGGGGCCAGCACCATCACCATGCAGTTGGCAAGGCTCTCGTACGGTCACAGCCGCCGGACTTTTGCGCAAAAACTGCGCGAGACCAACCGCGCGTTCTTCCTCGAACTGACAACGAGCAAACAGCGGATACTGAGTTCGTACATATCGCATGCGCCGTTCGGCGGCAATGTGGTTGGGGCATCAGCGGCGGCATGGCGCTATTTCGGCCGTAGTGCCGACAAACTCTCATGGGCCGAGGCCGCCACTCTTGCCGTGCTGCCCAATTCGCCGTCGCTCATCCACATGGGCAAAAATCGCGCCCGACTCGCAAAAAAACGCGACGGGCTGCTGCTCCGCCTCAAAAACGAAGGCATCATAAGCGAAACCGACTACTCGCTGGCTGTGAGTGAGCCGCTGCCGACAGAACCGCTGCCGCTTCCAAACTCAGCCCCGCATCTGCTTACGCGCGTGTGGAGCGAACGGCCCGGACAGCAGACTAAGACAACCATCAGGTACGACCTTCAGCAGAATGTCCAAAACACGGTAAACCGCTATGTTGAGCAATACAAATCGAACTACATCCACCACATGGCTGTTGTTGTGGCAGAGGTTGAGACGGGCAACGTGACAGCCTACGTGGGCAATACCACATCGTCCAACGACGAGCGCGCCAGCAATCAGGTTGACGTAGCCGTAGCCCCGCGGTCGTCGGGTAGCATACTTAAGCCCTTTCTGTACGCGGCCATGCTCACCGACGGCAGCATAACACCCACAATGCTCATTCCTGATATTCCGCTAAATATCAACGGCTTCTCGCCTCAGAACTTCAGCCGCAAATTCAGCGGAGCCGTGCCCGCGGCCGAGGCTCTGCGTTCGTCGCTCAACGTGCCGCTGGTGCGTATGCTGCAACGCTACAATGTGGCCCGTTTTCTGACCTTGCTGCGAAAAATTGGTCTCACCACGCTTCCTTTCGACGACCAACATTACGGAGCAACGCTCATACTTGGCGGCGCCGAGGTGTCGCTAATGGAACTGTGCGGCGCCTACGCGTCAATGGCGCGCGACCTGAACCGGAAAGACAACACCGTATCCGACTACCGTCAGCTCAGCTTCATTCCCGGCAGCAAGCCCCGCCCGATTGAAAGCCCGCTTACCGACGCCTCCATATACACCACATTCGAGGCCATGTCGAACCTGAACCGTCCCGAGGAGGAATCGACTTGGCAAATGTTCCGAAGTATGAAGAAGATAGCCTGGAAAACGGGCACAAGCTACGGCTCACGCGACGCCTGGTGTGTTGGCGTAACACCGAGCCACGTTGTTGGTGTATGGGTGGGCAATGCCGACGGCGAGGGACGCGCAGGCATGACGGGCGTGGGATTCGCGGCTCCGGTAATGTTCTCGGTATTCTCCATGCTGCCCAACGACGGCTGGTTCGAACAGCCGCTCGGCGAAATGGAACTTATTCCGATATGCCGTCAAAGCGGATTCCGCGCAGGCAACAACTGCACCGACATCGACACTCTGGTAATGCCGCTGGCCGTGATGAAAACTGAATGTTGTCCCTATCACCACCTTATCCACCTCTCGCCCGACCGCAAATATCAGGTGAACAGTTCGTGCATGCCTGTAAGTCAGATAATTACCGAGCACCGGTTTGTGCTGCCACCAACAATGGCCTACTATTATCGTCAGCAACATATTGATTATGAACCGATACCACCATATCACCCTCAGTGCCAGGCCGATTTGCGGAATACCATGCAGATAATTTATCCGGAAAACGGTTCCAAACTGGTGCGCACCACCGACTTCGACGGCAGCCAGAGCCGCTTTGTGTTCCGCGCGGCGCATGTGGGCAACAGCACCATCTACTGGCACATCGACGACAGCTTCATCGGCTCCACCACCGACCTTCATGAGTTATCGGTCAATGTGGCGCCCGGCCGCCATATGCTTACCATTGTCGATACCGAAGGTAACCGCGCTTCGGTGAGATTTGAGGCGCTGTGAATAGGGTAGAATATGTGGATTTTTGTGCTACAAAACATTTTTTAGTTACCGTGCATAATCGAAGGTCTAATGTGGCGGTTGCCGCATTTTTGAAAGGACTGTTGTTTTGTCAAAAAAAACTGCAGTTTATACGGCCTGCAGTCGCATCAAGACTGACTAGTTTCCCATCGGATTTCGAACATAAGCGATGCCGATAGTCAATAAAAAAATCCCCAAGCCAACCGGTTTGAGGATTTCATTGTTTTGTTTTGGTGAACCAGCTGGGGCTCGAACCCAACTGATTACCAATTTGTTATATAGGGTCAAATCAACTTTTGTAGCAACGCTTTGGTGGTAACTGCTTGGGTTCCAATAAGTTACGAAATCCCAAGCAGGTCTCACGTTCGGACCCCAAAGGTGTCTCAAAGTCGTTTGATTATCAGATAAATGCATATTCGTGTTAACAAAAGTGTAACAGTGTGCAAATGTGTAAAAAACTAGAGTCTTTTATATGCCTTTTTTGAATACCAACACAATCCCGTGTTTTAAACCAGTCCTATGGGGACGATTTTATTTCTTTCGTCGAGCGGATATGACAAAGCCGAAAGGCAAACAACCGCCCCTTCCCCTGCATTGATATTTAGAGCCGACAGAACCTTGAAGTTTTTGAGAGCAGAATTGCCAGGGTCGGCGCTTTTCTTTATTTCCACTGGATAGGTAATGCCGTTGTCAGTGATAAGCAAATCAATCTCACAGCCATTATTGTCGCGGTAATATGAGAAACGGCTCCGAACATCTAACCCTTTGTTGCTGTATTGTTTTACAAGTTCAGCAACGACGTAGGTTTCGAACATTGCGCCAGCCATTGCTGAAATTTCGAGCGAGCGTGGATTGTTCCACAGGCATAGGTGACACGCTAAACCTGTATCCATAAAATAGAGTTTCGGACGCTTTACAATGCGTTTGATGGTGTTTCCCGAATATGGCTGCAAAAGAAAAACAAGCCCCGAAGTAACCAGGAGCGACAGCCACCGTTCGGCGGTTTTAACATCGATTGACGCATCGGCGGCAATATTGCTCAAGTTCAGTTCCTGCCCTGTGCGGGCTGCAACACACGATATGAATTTCAAGAACGCGCTTTCCTTCTTTATTTCAACAAGGTCGCGGATGTCGCGTTCGATATATGTCTGAACGTATGCACCATAATAGTCTTCAGGCGAAAGAGTTTCATCAACAACCATTTGCGGCATTGAACCGCGATAGATACGGTCAAATACGCTTGTGATGGTTGCCGTGCTTTGTCCGTCGAACTTGTTTGAAGGCAAAAAGAGTCGTTCATTGCGGCCGTCAATCTCACTTTGGCTCATTCCGTAAAGCGATGCTATTCCGACGCGCCCTGCCAGCGATTCGCTAACATTCTTCATCAAGTGGAACATTTGCGAGCCGGTAAGGAAATACTGCCCGTTTTTGCGGTCGGAATCAATCTGCATTTTGATATACGGCAGCAACTCGGGAGCATATTGAATCTCATCGATAATGACTGGGGCTGCGTATTGCTGCAGAAAGAGTTCAGGGTCAGTCTTAGCAAGATTTCGCAGAATTGGATGGTCCAAAGTGACGTATTTCACATTGCCATCATCGCCAAAGGTGTTTTTCATCAGCGTGGATTTACCGACCTGACGCGCACCAGTAACCACCACCACAGGGAAATGCGCAGCCAAGTACAAAAGGTAATCCTTGATTGTCCGTTCGATGTAAGCCATACTTTCTTTGTTTTTTGCAAAGTTATACAAATTTGGAATGCAATTCCGCTTTTTGTATAAAAATAACTTCTTTCAAGGAAATAATGAAATTTTTCCCAGTTACGCAAAAAGACTGCGTAGGGCGCATTTTCCTTTGCAGCGTCAAAAAAACTAAAAAACTAAATTATTTTCAAACCTATGCGCGGGTTTCGCACACCTGTATGTTTTGCTTGCAGTGTCAAAAACATAAAACTGTACGACTATGGAAAAGGAAAATACACTTAAACGGGCGGTTTTTAATGGCGAAGTCAAATCGTTTGAAAGTTGGCTGAACCAAAACAACGATGCAGAAATTCTATGTATTTCAGGTGAATACAGCGATGGCGACGTTAAGAAAATGTCAGAACTATTGTCGAATTTCCAAACGTTGATGGTTGACATTAGCGAACTGAATACGCAAAGAAAAGATTATGAGGACGATATAACTGACGGCACTTTCAAGGATGAGATTTATCTTCTTGAGAAAATGATACTTAACAAAAAGTACGGCAGTGTTTTCAAAGTCAGAAACCGTAAGGCTTTCAGCAGCGACGGGCGGGTTTTGGTACACGTGCCGGTTGATTCCGCCGTTGAAATACCTAGTAGCGTTGAAATCATTGGGCGGTATGCCGCTTGTGGAAACAAAGTTGTTGATTATTTGATTTTTCCAGCGTCAGTCCGCATAATTGATGATAATGCTTTCCGCGATAGCGAGAATCTTGAAAGTGTGAATATGCACAATGGAATTACCGCTATCGGCGAATGCAGTTTTGATGGCTGTCCGATTGAATACTTGCGACTCTCAAACAGCCTGGAAATAATTCCCGCTTGCTGTTTCGCAGGTAATTATCTGACAGATGTTGTCATACCTTCTTCAGTGAAGAAAATTGAAGCCAGTGCCTTTCACGCCAGCCATTTAAAGGAACTGCGGTTGCCGGAAGGTGTGGAATCAATTGAGTGTGATGCCGTATGGTCGCCAGGTTATGTCTGGTTTCCTTCCACTATGCGCGAGATTGACAAAGATTTCTTTTGCGACGCACCAATTCAGAGTCGCGATGAGGAAACACCATACATAGATGTTAATGAACGCAATCCGTGGTTTTTCAGCAAAAACGGAACACTGTTCAGTCGCGACAATCCAAGCAAACCTTATTTGGAATGCCCTTATAACGGATACAAATGGCGTGAGTGAGTAGGTAGATGTAACATTATTCAGCCATACAAAGAATAATTCTAAAAAAAATCAAACCTGTGCGCGGATTTCGCACATCTTGCGTTTTCTTTTGCACCGTGAACATAAAAAAAGAGGAGTTATGAAAGTTATCAGCATTCTTAAAAAGCACCCGTTCGATGAGTTTTGCACCGACCTTGTGCACCTGATTGAGAACAACACTGGCAAGCGTCCGACAGACGAGATAATCGAACGTTGCAGAAAGGTGTACGACAGGGTGCTGGCTGAATATAAGCCGCAGCCGACAACATTGCGAATACGCCTTGTCAGCCGTTGGGAGTACTGCTCGCCGATGATTGATATGAACTGCGCCGTGTTTGAGAACCGCGACCTATGCGGCCCTGGAGCGGCTCTCGCCCACAAATCGCGCAACGAGTTTGTGAACCTGCCCGTCCGCTGCGACCGTGACGTTGAGATGACCGAGACCGAACTCGCCGCAGGCTTGTTCTTCGAGATGACATACTATCCGCCTGAAAAGGATATAGAACTGATGTTTTGGAGAAAGAAAAATCAGAATCATTAAAGCTTTGGTTGTCAATCATAAACACTTACAACTATGGCTAAAAAACAAAAACAAAAATCGAAAAGCGACATTGCTTTTGAGGAACGAATGGCCAAACAGCGAGCCAAACGCGGTTTCTGTGACCGCGATGTGTGGAATATTGACTACTGGTTTTGCAACACTATTAGCCCGATGCTGAAGCAGTTGACCAAAAATATGACTGGTTATCATTGTTTAGACGAAAATGGGAACATTATCAGTTGCGTATTTGATAAGACCGAAGAAGAAGACGCAATGTATGCAAAACGTTGGAAAGACACCATTCTGCATTTGGCCTTTCTTGCCGACGAGATGGACAAGGACAAATGTTCGATGAAAAACCCGTATGACAAAGAGTGGAACAAAGCAAGTAAAGCCTTCACAAAGAAATACGGAACGTTTGGCGAGAAATTGCGGACCGAAGAAGATAAGAACGGCAAACTACACCAACTGTATTTTCCTGAGGACGACCCTGTTAATGGCGCAGAATACAAGAAATTATCGGACAAGCATTTTCAGTACGCGATGAAAATCGAGCGTTACCGCGAAAAATGCAAAAACGAGTTTTTCCGCCTGTTCAGCAAGTATTTCCATTATTTGTGGGATTGAAAATTCACATAAAAAAGTACGACTATGAAAAAGGGAAAGAACAAAAAGATTGCCGCCCCAAAAAGTAAGAGTAGCGACAAGAAGGAAATGCAAGATAAGGTTTCGGACAAGGAAAATTATCAGAAACCAAGGAGAGTTACTGACCCGAAAGAGTTAGAGATTATCAATTATCTATTACAACAAGATGGAACGGACTTGTCGGGTGAAGTGTGGTAAAACTAGAATGTCAAACCATTAAAAATCAATAATTATGAACGGTAATTTAATTAACAGAGAAAATCAAGCAAACGGCTACCAACTGCCGCCTATCGACTTGTTGAACGATTACGAACCAAACGGTGCGATAGTAACCGAAGAAGAACTGATTGCCCAAAAGGACAAGATTATGGAAACACTGAACGATTATAAGATTCAGGTTCAAAAGATTAGCGCCACCGTCGGGCCAACGGTTACACTTTTTGAGATTACGCCTGCAAGAGGTACCAGAATGACTAAAATCAGGAATCTCAGTGAGGATATTATGTTGAGTCTTGCTGGTTTTGGTGTGCGTGTGATTGCACCAATTCCTGGTCGAGGAACCCTTGGCATTGAGGTGCCTAACAAAAATCCGCAGACAGTGTTTTTGCGTTCGGTGCTGGAATCGAAAAAGTTAAAGAAATCGGACTACGAGTTACCGATTGCCATTGGGCAAAATATTGATAACTCGCCGTTTATCTTCGACTTGACTAAAGCACCGCACGTGCTTATGTCTGGTGCCACGGGGCAGGGAAAATCGATGGCATTGGACGTGATTCTAGCATCGCTGCTATATACTAAAACACCTGAACAACTGAAACTTGTGCTGATTGCCCCAATGAGATTGAGACTTGCATCATACAAGATGCTTTATAAAAGTTTTCTTGCCCAAGTACCTAACGTAAACGATACTATTATATCTGATACTCAAGATGTTGTAAATACACTTCAGTCGCTTTGCGATGAAATGGAAACGCGCTACAACTTGTTGTTTAACGCTTGTTGTCGCAACATCAAAGAGTACAACGGAAAATTCACCGACAACAGGCTTAATCCCGAAAAAGGACACCGATTCTTGCCTTACATTGTGGTAGTGATTGACGAATTTGCCGACCTGATTATGACCGCAGGCAAAGAGTTTGAGTTTCCAATCGCACGTCTGGCGCAATTGGCGCGCGCCGTTGGCATTCACCTGATTATCGCCACCAAGCGACCGACAAACAACATTATTACAGGCCTAATAAAAGCCAACTTCCCTACGCGCATAGCATTTAAGACGATGAGTTCGATGGAATCGCGCACCATTCTCGACGCGCCTGGTGCCAATCAACTCGTTGGGTGCGGTGATATGCTAATATCGACAGGCGCCGAACCCACCCGCGTGCAATGTGCATATGTGGATGAGTCTGAAGTTGAACGCCTTGTGGATTATGTCAGCAGCCAACCGAGCAACGAATTGTCATATATTCTGCCCGAATATGTGCCCGAAAATGAAACGGACTGATGTTTTGGAGAAAGAAAAATTATTGAAAATCAACAGAAAATGAGGAGTGTGATTTCAAAATTTTACGAAGAACTAGCACAATTCAATATTGCCGCTACATTTGTAATACTCTTTCGAGAGTGTTCTTTGAGTGAATGTGCATTAAGAGTCGGCCGCGAGCCGCCCCAACCGAGCACCATAATGTCACGGTGGGAAAACGATGCGAATTGATTGTTTAACTATTAATTAAAAATGATTATGGAAAATCAGAAAACAAATTGCAACAATCTTGCAAGACAAGAGAGCAACAGTGAAAACTGGGTTAGAACGATAGCCGTTCTGTCGCCCGTAAATCCCATTGGAAAAAGTTTGTCAGAATCAGAGTGTCAGGAACTTAAAACAGGGTTTGAGAATCTGTTGAAAACTGCACATTATCCCTATTTCAAATCGGAAGGACAGCAGCCCGAAGGTCTTTACACGATTTATAACATTGAATTTGAGCAGGCGAAAAAATATTCAAAATGTTACGAAGCCGATTCGTTCATATATGTGAAAACACTTTTGGACGAGGCAGGTGATGTGAATTTCACGATTGAATATTGGGAGCATTTATGCAAAACAATATGTGGCAAGAAACTGATAACCACTTATAAACTTAAAAGTTCCCAAGTTCTAAATGGCTCGTTGGCAACGGTTCTATCGAAAGAAGATTTTTTTTCACAACTGAACCCGAAATACAAAACAAGCATACCGTTCAATATCGATGTGCAAATGGGGGCAGTGAACAGCACCATTGAAGATTATGCGAGGCTCCATCCCGATGAAAAAATCCGTTCGCGCTTTTGCGAAAGCATCAGTGAAAGTTACACGGGCGAAAAGCATTGGAAAACCCGATGTGAATTGTATGACAAGTGGAATTATGGCGATGATAATCACTCGGAAACAAGTGTTATAAAAGGAATAAAGGCTGGGAATTCAACTGAACTTGCAGAGCAAATTGTTGAGACAGGTGAGCGCATAAAGGTGAGCGATATTGGCAAAAACATCCGGACATTCGCAATTGTGCCAGAAGAAGAAGGGGCGTTGTTCAGAAAACCTAAAAATCCAATTTTGGATGCAATAAAAGGGAATTGGCCATATATTCCTGTTGATGAGTATTTTAATGGTAAAAGAAATACGTCGTTTCTGATAGTAAACATTCCATTAGACAGTATCAAGAAATTGGCTGCGAGATATAATGTGATTACTTTTTATTATGGTTATGAGGATGTTATGGAGTATTGGCAAGTGAAAGACATACATACAAAAAGTTGCTTTGCGACCGATTATGTAAAGAAATGTCCTAATACTAAAGGCATTACTAATCGCAGTGGTTTGCCTGATGATTATTGGATTAAGGGCTGGCGCAGTCGGCTGGAAATCAATATTCCAATTGCCGCCATTAACGATATTTCCACGAAAATACAAGCCAATATCGACAAGTATTTCGGTGGCGACAGCGGCATTGTCGATTGGTGTTTGACGCACGTTGGAATGGCTGCGCATTTACGGCAGAAGCGTTTGTATCAGTTTGAGTAAGATTTATTAACAAGCACCCGGCATATCTAAAAATCCCAAAACCACTGCCGCAATTTCGCATAGGTTAAGGTTTTATTTGCGGGAAATAATAACATTGCTATGACTATCAAAGAATTTTTAGAAAGTCGTCTGATTCAGAATATTGAATGGGAGATTATTCACGCATACAATCAGCATCCTATAGTCCTTCGTCCCGAT
>JAEEGJ010004725.1_pt1 | contig 45009 bp, 35 predicted proteins | sample 8958761 | NCBI WGS metagenome assembly JAEEGJ01 (sample SAMN16246546, study PRJNA631951) | gut metagenome | biome: gut microbiome; feature: rumen; material: RS-attached | host: Bos | place: Iran: Karaj | collected 2018-10
CTCTGGGCGTGGGTCGTTTGTGCATTTCGAAGATGGGTTTTCCAGAGCCTCAAGTGGAATTGCACTGACAACGGCTCACGCTTTTTGTTTAGTACAAATTCTAAACATTAACGAGGTCGTTGTGATAGTGCAATCTGGGGCTGCCGAAAGATGTCGGTCAAAGGGATGCACTATGAAAAAGCGGACAGTTTCTCTTGCAAAGTATTCTTGGATGGGCTTGCTCCTGGCTGGTTCCGTACTTGCTGTTCTCGCCGGATGCGGTGGTGATGATAGCGACAAGTCGAGTGCTGCCGAACCATCTATGGAGACATCTTATGCGTCAAAAGAAGACTTGCCGAGTTGTACTTCCAAGCGCATGGCCGAAGTTGAATCGACTGAAGATGGCAAGATGTATGTCTGCTACGATGATTCGTGGAAGAAAATTGACTACACGGAAAGTGAAGTGGAAGATTTGCCAAGTTGTACTGAAAAACGTAAAGGTTCGGTTGCTTTCTTGAGTTCAACCGATGGCTTTGTTGTCTGTAAGAATGAAAAATGGCAAAAACAAACTCCTATTAGTTCAGATGAACCTAAAGAAAGCTCTTCGTCGGTGTCGCCGAAATCGTCTAGTGGTAATTCTACTGCTCAATCCAGTAGTTCTTCTGTCAAAACAAATTATGTTGAGGTAAAGACAAAATCTGATCTAATTGAATGTAACGCATCTAACAAAGATGTTCGCGCATTGGTGCTTAAGGATTCTTCGTATTATACTTGCGATGCAAAGGAATGGAAAAAAGAAGATGATTATCTCGGCTACGGTGTTGTCGCTGATAGAGAAAATCTTCCGCCGTGTAATACGGGTAACGCCAAGCAGAGAACCCTTGCGAAGAAAGATTCCGTATTCTTTGTTTGTGATTCTGTGAAATGGGAGCCTGAACATGTTGATGGATATCTTGTTCAGAACGCTTCTATTTTAGGGGCGGCTCACAAGGGTCCGTTCAAATTTGATTCTCCGCTCCTGTTGCGTGAAATGCTACTGCGAAATGATTCGCTGATTTATTCGGGACGCGAATATGTCGATGAAATCTCCAGCAACAAGGGCGACTTCGTGATTCCGAAGGTGAATATGGTTTACCCTTATGCGGAATTAGAAGTACGTGGTTTGTGGCGTAACGAAATTACTGGCGACTGGTCCAAAGATTCAATGACGCTTCGTGTATTGACTGATTTGACTAAACGTACCGATGTGAATATCAACTTGCTCACGCATCTTGAATATGATCGTGCCGTGGCTCTTGTGAATAAGGGCTATAGCGTGTATGCCGCCAAGAAACAGGCAGATTATGAAATTATGACTGCTCTCGGTTTTGCGACAACGGTGGAATATTCCGAAAATCTAAAAACCTTCGTTGCATCGACGAATTCCTATTACGATGCGAACTCTACGCTGATGGCGATATCGCTTTTGTTCATTGGCAACCGTAGTGAAGCCGAAATCCAGAAGGTTGTGGATGAATTCCGCAAGGATGTTGCGGACGATGGTGAATGGAACGGTGCAAGTGCCGGAGCGACCAAGGCGAAAATGGCAGACTGGGCGGAAAGCTTCGACGCAACTCCAGTACGTGCCAATGTGAAAACCTGGAACATTGTGGATATTCCTAGCTACGAAAATTACCTGACAATCTTCTGGAATAATGCGTATGGCTTGGGCGGTTGTGCTTCGACGCGTTATGGCGTGGTCGCTCCGAATACGAGTAAGTCCAGCAAAAACTACAATGTTCATTACATTTGCGAAGCCAAGGGCTGGCGTAAGGCAACGGATTTCGAAAAGGATACATACGAGTGGAGTGACGGAAAGTCGGGTGAAATCAAGAAGGGTAATGTAACTGAAACCTACTATGTGTTTGAAAATGGTAAATGGGGTGTCGCGAAAAATGAAACGGCATTGGGTTTATGCGATTCTAAACGTAGTGGCGAAATTGGAAAGATTAATGAAACGTATTATGTTTGTTCTAGTGGAAAATGGTCCGTAGCTACTGAACTGCAATATGATACCTATCAATTTGGTGCGGGCAAGGAAGGCGAGGTTCGAAAAGGCAAAGTAAACACAAGTAAATACTATGTGTACGAAAATGGATCTTGGCGTGCCGCAAAAAATGAAGCTGAAAAAGATCTCGGAGTGTGTATAGCTAGTCGTGAAGGAGAAGTTGGCGAAGCTAGTGGCTCATATTACATTTGTAAGTCAAAAAATTGGGAAACGCCAAGTCCTTTGGAATATGATACTTACGGCTGGCCGGCTGGAACTGAAGGTGAAGTCAAGGCTGGAAATGTGAATGCGAGCAATCATTATGTATATGAGAATGGAGCTTGGAGAGCGTGTAAAAATGATATTGAATATGATTTGGGTGCATGTGTAATAAGTCGCGTGAATGAGGTTGGCAAATCAGCTGAAATGTACTACATGTGTAAATCTACAGGATGGACAAAATTGACGCCCTTGGAGTATGATACTTATGGCTGGGAAGTAGGAACTGAAGGTGAAGTAAAGGCTGGAAATGTAAATACTAGTATTTATTATATCTATAAAAACGGCATATGGCAGACTGCGACAAATGTGGAAGCTGATTTAAATGGGTGTACTTATAGTCGAGAAGGTGAAGTAGGTAAATCGGGGAATACTTATTACATCTGCAAATCGAAAAACTGGAGAATTGCAACAACCTTGGAATATGATACCTATGGTAAAACTTGTTTGATGGATGGTTCAATTGTCGCTGGAGAAATTACCGCTTCAAATAAATATGTTTGCGATTCAGGAATTTTCAGAGAAGCGAAACGCCTAGAAATTGCCCTTGATAAAGGTTGTGTGTGCTATACGGAAAATGAAGAAATACGAATAAATATATCGGAAAACTTGGATTCCATTTATACATGTACAAATGGTCTATGGATTGGCTCTATGGATGGAACTGTGTATGAAACTACTTTATTAGATAAGAGAGATGGAAAAAAATATAAGATTGTTGCTATTGACAAACAAATTTGGATGGCAGAAAACCTGAACTATCGCTATCTTGGGAAAACTAAGGACTTAGATTCATCCAGTTTCTGCTATAACAACAAATCTGACAATTGTGCAAAATACGGTCGTCTATATCTGTGGTCTGCAGCTATGGATAGTGCAGGAAGATTTAGCACCAATGGAAAAAATTGTGGTTATACAAGGACTTGCTCTCCGACTTATCCTGTTCGTGGAATTTGCCCCGAAGGGTGGCATCTACCGGATACTACGGAATGGAATGCCTTGTTTGCCGCTGTGGGAGGAAAAGCCAATGCAAGCAAAGCTCTCAAGTCCAGTTTGGGATGGCCTTATGAGAGTAATTTGACAGATGCATTCTTGTTTTCTGCGTTGCCTGCTGGTTTGATGTCCTTCAATGGGGGGTTCAACTTCGAGGGCACCGTTGCTAGCTTCTGGAGTTCTACAGAGTACAGTATCTACAACGCATACCACATAAGCCTCAATCAGGGACACGATGATGCTATCCAGCGATATGAACGCAAGGACTTAGGTATTTCTGTTCGTTGCGTTAAAGACTAAATCTTGTATTAGGAGGTTTACGGTGTTTTTTTTGTTTAGTAGGAAAAAATGATTAATAAGATGTCGCCCCAAAATAAAGCGGTTGATGAAGATGAAAACTACTATGTATGCGAGAATTGTTTTCTACACCCCGATATAAGAATTTATATAAAAGAAAAAGGAATAAATCACAGCTGTTGTCTATGTCATAAAGAGGCTTTGTGTGTGAATGCTATAGAAGATGAAGGAATAAGAACGATTTTTTCATTTTTGATTAGACATTATTATTCTTGCCTTGAATATGATAATCATGGCTTGTATCAATTTACAGATCTTTTAAGCAGAGACAATCCTATCATTTCAATTCCTGATGGATGTGATACTGATGTCGTTGAACGATTAACGGACGACCAGCCAATCGCATTATTTTTTGATCCCCCAATAAGTTGGCCTTTAAAAGAACTTGGTAGCAAGAGGTGGAAAAATATACTTAGTGATCTTGAACTGCAGAACTATGATGATGTTGAATCAAAATATTTAAATCAATTAGAAGCCTTGATTCAAAAGAATTTAACATCAGAATATTCTAATGGCTATTGGTTCAGGGCTAGAATAGGTAATGAAGAAAAAAGAATGACGCAAGGTGAATATGAATTTTCTATAAAAAGTCCATTTTGGGGAAAAGATATTTCGGCTCCGCCCCCGTCAAAAACAGTTGAGTGCAGAGCAAATAGAATAGGCGTTTCCCATTTATATTTAGCAACAAGTATTGATACCGCCTTAGCAGAAGTTCGCCCGGCCCCTGGTCATTATGTTTCAATTGGGACATTCAAAGTTGACGAAAACTTAAGAATTCTGAATTTATGTCATACAAATATTCTTGATTATGTATCCCCAAAAAGTGATTACGATGATTATGTATTGTATGACATTTTTCGTAGTGAGTTTGAGACCCCTCTAACGCCAGATAAAAGTAATAGGTATTATAAATCTCAATTTATTACTGATATTGCGAAGAAATGTGGCGCGGATGGATTGATGTTTAACAGTTCTGTTTCAACAGGAATTAATCTTGTTCTTTTTAATACTTCTAATGCAATTTACCAAAGTCATAAAGAAATGCTAGTGAAAATAAAGAAGCAGTCTTATAGGTATGGATTTGTTTCCTATGAAAAAGACAACTTAAGAGAGACATATGAAGAAGTTGTTAAGGAGAGAATTAATCCGCCGTCGAAAAGTGGTAAGACTTAAGATGGTGTAATTGCATACTAAGCCGGTCGGAAAGAAAAAAACTCGGTTTATCACACGAATAAGATTTTTAAACATGACAAAGAAAAAGGAGATAGAAGATGAGTATGGCTAGAATTCAAGAAAGAAACAAGTGTTCTAAGTGCGGCAAAATCTTGCATGAGGGTGATTCCGTTCTTGTTTGCATAGAATGCCGTCGCCCTGTATGTGAAGAATGCTGGAAAAAGGGTCAGCAACTATGCCCGATTTGCAAAGAAAGCATACAACCAGATGTAATAAAATAGCCTGATTATCGAGGAATTTCTGAGGTAAAACTATGAAAACGTCAATCATCAAAAAAAGATCATTGATTGGCGCTGCCTTTGGCATAGCCTTAATCTCTTCGTCATCTTTTGTCGGCTGCGGCAGCGGCGATGATAACGGAACTGACGCCGACACAACAGCCATAGTCCAGTTGGCTGAGGGATTAGGAGAATGTTCTGCTTCCAACGAGGGAGCCGTATTTTGGGATGAATCGGAAAACAAAGCCTATGTTTGCTCGATGGGAAATTGGGTTGATGACGCTCAAATTGACAACAGCTTGTCTTCGGAGCATAATACGGATGAATTAAGTGGTTCATCGAAAAATGATGAGATGATTAATAATCTAGATTCCTTGGGCTCAGGAATTTCTAGTAATTCTGTAAAATCAAGCTGTAGCGGCGAGATAAGTTCTTCTTCTAGTAATAAAGAAAGAAGCTCAAGTTCTAGTGGAAATGGTGGTTTGTCTAGCAGTACCGTTTTATCAAGTAGCAGTCAAAAAACAATTTCATCTTCCTCTAAGCAGGATAATGCTTCTTCAAGCAGTAACTCAAAGAAAACTTCATCTTCAAGTATGGGGTCAAAATTTGCAAATGGGGTGCTTACAGATTATCGCGATGGGCATACTTATGGAGCGGTAACCATTGGTTCTCAGACTTGGATGTCGGAAAACTTGAACTTTGCCTCTGACAGTAGTTTCTGCTACAACAATGACGAAGACAATTGTACAAAGTATGGAAGACTTTATAAATGGGCTGCCGCTGTGAATAAATCCGAGGAGTCCTGTGGCTTTGGAAATACATGTTCTTTGCCTTCGGAAAAAATTCAGGGTGTTTGCCCTAGTGAATGGCATTTGCCGTCAAAAGCCGAATTTGAAACTTTAATTTCGGCGATAGGAGGGCGCAACATTGCTGGAAAAATTCTCAAGGCCACAACTATTAATGGCTCTGATGACTTTGCATTTGCTGCGTTACCCGCTGGTTATAAGGCCGAAAGCGAAGGTTTTCTTAATGAAGGTAGTGGCGCCTATTTTTGGAGTTCTGAAGAGGGGGCTTATGGACTTAGTGCATACGAAATGTCGCTCAATAGCGCATCCGCAATTGCATATCTACAGACTTTGGGCAAGTCCTATGCGGCATCCATTCGGTGCATTAAGGATGTTCCATGGAATCCCTATGTAATAAGCTCTTCAAGTAGTCAAAATATATCGTCTTCATCTAGTCAGAGCAATTTGTCTTCAAGTATAGAATCTACTCCTGACGATGGAACCTTTACAGATTCTCGCGATGGCAAAAAGTATAAAACTGTAACTATAATTGTTGGCATTGGTAAATGGCAGATATGGATGGCGGAGAATTTGAATTACAACATGGAAAATAGTTTTTGCTACGAAGACGATGTAAATAATTGCCAGAAATATGGACGACTTTATACATGGTCAGCAGCAATGAATGCGTGTCCCGAGGGATGGACTTTACCATCAACAATAGATTGGAATGCCTTGATGCACGGAGATGGAAATGGAGAGGGCTGGTCGGCTGCGGGATGGCTTCTCAAATCAACAGACGGTTGGTACAATAATGGTAATGGCCCGGACCGTTATCATTTTACGGCGTTGCCTGCAGGTTTCAGAACTAGCGGAGGAAGTTTCCGAAATGAAAGCAACGGTGCATATTTTTGGAGTTCCATGGATCACGGCGATAATAAAGCTGATCTTGTAAGCTTGAATTATGCTGAAAACGCTGCAGGTGCTAACGAATATGACAAGGAATATGGACTTAGTGTTCGCTGCATCAAAAATCCAAATGGGAACAGTTCTTTTGAAGGCTATGGAAGTTTGACAGATTCTCGCGATGGTCAAGTTTATCAAACGGTAGAAATAGGCGAACAGACATGGATGGCGCAGAATCTTAATTATAAAACAACTCGCAGTTTTTATCATAGTGTTTGCTATGAAAACAATGAAAGTAACTGTGTCAAGTACGGGAGACTTTATACTTGGGCTACAGCAATGGATAGTGCTGGAGAATATGGTTCAAATGGTAAAGGCTGTGGCTGTGGAAAAGAGTGTTCACCCAAATATCCCACACGTGGAATCTGTCCCGAAGGGTGGCATTTGCCGACAATAAAAGAGTGGCAATATTTAAGAGATGCCGTTGGATCCACTTCTGCTGGGAAAAAACTTAAATCTACATCTGGTTGGTTAATTGATAATGGCCTTGACTTATTCGGTTTTTCTGCACTCCCAGCGGGGGCTGAATATGGTAATCTCGGTTTTGGTGATGTAGGAGAATACGCAATCTTTTGGTCTGTAACTCCATATTCTGATGCAGTTGATCCAATTGCCGCAAAATATGTGTATTTAGGATACAATCAAAATGAGATGAGTATTAGTCAAGAAGGGAAAGAAGTTGGTATGTCTATTCGTTGTCTAAAAGACAATTAAAAGCAAAAGGACTTCTGCGTTAGGGATAGCGAGCCTGCGAAGCGTGACCCCTTGGGGCGGCGCTGAGGCGATGCCGCGAACGCCGAAGGCGTCAAATATAGCCCGACCCACGAAGTGGGCGGACAACACTTAACAACTTGTTGTTTAGTGCGCATGGCCACCAAGGTGGGGAACGCCCCCAAAAAGAAGAACTTAACGTTCGCGAAATGCAGTTCCTCGAAGACGACAAATGCGTAAGGTGAGTGTCGCGACCGTGTTTGCACGGTCATGACCGAGCCTAGCATTTGGCACGAAGTGCAAACCAAGCTCGTGCAGCTCTCTGCCAAGCCGAACTTCCTCGCTATCAAGGCGAAGGGCCCGGATTACGCGAAGAACATGAAGGTGATTTCCGCCAAGCTCAACAGCCTCTCGGTTGACGAAATCAAGGCCCTGCAGAATGGCGAAACCATCAAGTTCGACTTCGGTGAAGTCGGTGCCGACTGCCTGATGCTCAACCGCATCGTGGCCGACGGCATGGCCGTGGAAGCCAACCAGCACTTCACCGTGGCTCTGGACTTGAAGATCACGGACGAACTCCGCCGCGCCTGCGTGGCCCGCGAACTCGTGAACCGCATCCAGAACCGCCGTAAGGATCAGAACTTTGCAATCTCTGACCGCATCAGCATTGAACTTTATTCTGAAAGCGAAGTGCTGAAGCAGGCCGTGAAGGAAAACGAATCTTACATCAAGGGCGAGACTCAAGCTAATGCTATTGTATGGAAGGATTCTACTGCAGGTTTGCAGGAATCTGATGCAGATGGCGAAAAGGTCTTCGTTGAAGCTGTGAGATAAGTACATCGCGGGTGACAACCTCGCAAGGCGAGAGCAGCGGCCACGCTTGCGTGGACATTGCCGAGCCGAAGAGGTTGGGCACGAAGTGCCAAACGCAGGCTGTGAAGATTGCCTGGGCTGCCGCCGCCGATGGCCTCGAAGCCAACGATGCTGATGGTGACAACTGCAAAAGGCGAGAGTCGCGACCGTGCTTGCACGGGCATGACCGAGCCGCAGCAGTTGGTGCTCGAAGAGCACAGCCTTTCAGCTTCACGACGGTTCGCGCTTAATAAGGCGAAACATTTAGAAAGAGGCGTTCCAAGCGGGACGTCTCTTTTTTTGTTCCGTTGTCTGGTGTAATTGGAACTAGCCTTCCTCGAACTCCTTTAGCTTGAGTTCCTGGATCATGGTTTCCAGGTTGCAGTATTGTTCGTCGCCGTGGAATTCGGCTCCGGGTTTCGGGTCTTTTGTTTTGCCTTCGGCAATCTTCTTCTCGTATTCCACTTCGGCGAGGGTCCATCTGCCGATGAAATCCCTCGCGACGGTTTCGACGTCTTCGGAAAGCTTGGTCTGCAGGAACCAGAAATACTTGCCGAAGCTGCGGTTGCCGACGTGCGTTTCCTTTTTGCATTCGGGGCAATATGATGTTGCTCGCGAACTGCCTGAAAGCGGCGAACCCGTAAAGCTGCGGATAAAGGCGGTTCCTCCGCATGAACAGCCGACCTGGAATTGGTCGGTTTCCCAGACGCGGAGGAGCGTTGCCAACCTGAGGTTGACAGTAACGATGCTGCCTGCGATGTTGAATCGCCTTGAAGTTTGTAGTGGCCCCACATAGAGTCCTCCGCCCTTGATGACGTAATGCACGTCGATGCTTGCATACCGGGGTGATGCGAGGATTTCGTCCTTGTGCCGCCAAATAAGGCCTAGGTTGTCATAGAACAGTTTGTGCTTGCGCTCGATGCTTCTTTTCTGGATTTCGCGAAACTCGTCCTGTTCCTTTTTCTCCTGTTCCATTTCGTCGCTGATCAGCTTTAGGACTGTCGATTGCCGCTTGAAGAAATCCAGGGCTGATTCGCGCCTGTTTTCCGGCTCCTTTAAGAAGTCGGGGAACGGTTTTGTGTCGTCTATTCTGATGGTCGCCATGGGAAACCTCCTGTTTGTGGAATCCTGTTTTTACCATATTTATGCATGTATGTGAATCTATGCATAACTCTAAAACTTAATATACAACTATCGAGTGTCATAAAATGTCGTTTTTGACCCCTAATTAAAAAATCATTCCAAACGGAATGCCACTTTTTTTGTTTGATCAAAAAATTTTATCTTGTGGTGCGAGGAGTCGCGTTATGTCCATCATCAATGAAATCCAAAAAGCGCTTTTTGCAAAACAGGATTTGAAGTTCAAATCTTTCCATAGCAAACTCATCCCGACGACGGATGCAAAGTCGATTATCGGCGTGCGCACTCCGGACTTGCGCACCATTGCGAAGGAATTTGCAAACCACGCCGATGTGGAAAAATTCTTGACAACGCTTTCGCACAAGTATTACGACGAAAATCAAATCCATGCATTTATTTTGTCCTTGATTAAGGATTACGATGATTGCGTCGCTCACATCGATGCGTTCTTGCCGTATGTAGATAACTGGGCGACATGCGACCAAATGCGACCGAAAGTTTTTGCGAAGGCCGCGAACCGCAAGCGCCTTTTGAAAGATGTCGAACGCTGGATAAATGCTCCCGTGACGGATGTTTATACAGTCCGCTTTGGCATTGAAACGCTGATGTCGTTCTTTTTGGACGATGACTTTAATCCGAAATTCTTAAAATGGGTTGCGAAAATCCGCAGCGAGGAATATTACCTCAATATGATGGTCGCGTGGTTCTTTGCAACAGCGCTAGCGAAACAGTACGAGGCGACGCTTCCGTTTATTGAAAAACAAAAGCTTGATTCTTGGACGCATAACAAGACCATCCAAAAGGCAATCGAAAGCTATCGCATCACTGACGAGCAAAAAGCATATCTGAAAACCTTGAAATTATAGTATCTTTGTCGTATGACTGAAACATTAGTACAGACCGTTAAGACGAATAATTTTGAAATGGATTATGCCAAGTTCGGCACGGGCGCGCGCCCGCTAGTTTTGCTCCCTGGCATGAGCTTGAAAAGTACGATGAGCGTCGCTTCGATGGTGGCGGATTCGTATAAAATATTCAAGGACGATTTTACGGTTTATCTGTTCGACCGCAAAAAGAATTTTGGTGAAACGTATCCGATTGAACAGATGGCGACTGACACCGCTGAAGCAATGGACGCTCTAGGCATTGAACGTGCCTGCATGATTGGAATTTCGCAAGGCGGCATGATTGCGCAACTCATCGCAGGACGGTTTCCGCAGAAAGTCGAACGCTTGGCCCTCGGTTCAAGTGCGTCCCGTTTGAATGACATGTCCCGCGCCGTGATGACGGAATGGAAATGCTTGGCCGAGGCTGGCGATGTCGAAGCACTTTGTTCAAATTTTATAGATAAAGTTTTTTCTGCCGAGACAATCCGCAAGTACAAGAAAAGCTTGATGCGCCTAAATGCAAACGCTACGGAACAAGACATGAAACGCTTTTGCGTGCTCGCTCGTGCGTGCCTTGATTTCGAAGCGTATGCAAATCTTGAAAACGTCAAATGCCCGACACTCGTCTTGGGTGCGGAACTCGACCAGACCTTGGGCGTGATTGCTTCAAGAGAAATTGCCGAAGCGCTAAAGCAAAATGGAACTCCGGTAGAACTCTACGTTTACGAAAATTACGGTCATGCCGCGTACGACGAAGCTCCCGATTATCGCAAGAGAATTTTGGAATTCCTGAACAGAGAATAAAAAATCTCTGAAAAAAAGTTTCAATGGGGGGGGGGGAGGACTTTGGTTTCGGAATGTAATTGAATAGCTGTTTTGTAGGAATTTGCTTGTTTTTTTGAAATGCTCGTAGTGCAAATAATGCTATTTTTGAGTATCCTGGAGAAAAACATGAGTCGAGTTGGTTGGAAACCGCATGCCGCGTATATTCTTTTTTTGTACATTGCTCTAGCAATGGCGGTTCTGAGCGCATGTGACGATAGCACCTCCGCAAATGGATCAACGACAAGTTCGCCAAATTCGGCATCGAAAAATGCTTATCCGGAATCGTTTAAACCGAATGATAAAGAATATCCTTACGCCAATATTCCACGAATTGTAATTTATACGGAAAATTCTCAAAAAGTAAAAAGTCGGAAAACTGAAATTCCTGCAAAATTACAGATTTGGGGTGAAAAAGAACCTGAAAGCGAAATACTTGATTTGACGATTAGAGGAAGGGGAAATTCTTCCTGGTCATCAATGCCCAAAAAAAGTTATAAAATTGAATTTGTAAAAAAGCAATCGTTACTTGGAATGCCAAAAGATAGGGATTGGGCCCTGATAGCGAATTATGCGGATAAAACTTTAATGCGAAATTTTATTGCGTATAGGTTATCAGCGGCTCTGGGTGCTTATTATGCTCCTCGATGTGAATTTGCAGAATTGTATTTGAATGGGGAATATTGTGGAGTTTATTTGCTTACTGAGACAATTAAAATCGGGAAGAATAGGGTGGACATTCCCAAGAATGATTATTCTTATATTGTAGAAGTTGACGGAAAGTATGGAGATAACGAACAGATTGTGTTTTCTGATGTGTTGATGACCGGTGATAAAAAGAAACCTTTTAGAATACATGATCCTAAAAATGCGACAGTACAGATTTTAGATACAATTCAGAATTTTATTCGTAAATTTGAAAATCATTTGTTGACTTTTGACACAGGGAAAGATAATGATTTCGAAAGCTGGATTGATGTGAATGAAAGTGTTAAACATTATTGGGTGCAAGAATTTACTAAAAATCCAGATGCAGAATTCTACACAAGTGTGTATTTTTCGTGGGTAAAGGACGAAAAAATAAAGATGGGACCTGTATGGGATTTTGATTTAGCTTTTGGAAATCATATAAATGAAAAAGTTAATTCTGCCGAAGGCTGGTATATGCGTAAGTATTGGTATTTTTATTTGTATAGAGATCTTATGTATAAAGAAAAATTAAGGGAATGTTGGTTCGAGAATGAAATTTTATTTGAGAGGGTCTTAGATTCTATAGAGGTATGCAGAAAAACTATAAAAAAGGCTGCTCAAAATAATTTTAAACGCTGGGATATTTTGAATTTGGTAGATGATAGTTTTTTCCGGAAATCGTATAGTTCTTATAAAGATGCTGTTGTTGGCCTAAAGGAATGGGTTTCACAAAGATTTCAATGGATTAATCGGCAATACGAGGAAAAATGATTTTCTTGATTTGCCAATATTTATAAAAATATGCAATAATAATAGTAATAACTAATGAAATTCCCATAAACAGTGCGGGATATTCATGGACAAGTTGAGCATCTGTTTTGTAAAGGATGATCATGGGAATTCTTTGATATATATACAAAGGGAAAAGTTGTGAACCGAACCAACATAGTATCGGATTTGACACTTTGATTTTCATATTCAATTGCACAATTAACAGAGCGAAAGTGATCGAAAGGAAATTGTATTTAATGGAATAAGTGTCTTGAGGTGTAGTGTATAATAGAACGAAAAGAGCGCTCAGAACAACAAGACTTTTCCAATAATGAACTTTCCAAAATTCAATCACAACTTGTTTCTTTGTCGAAAAATATAATCCCGCAGCATATGAAAGAATTGTATTGTACCACCATGGATTTTTATTCGATAAATATAACAAAATTCCAGCGATCATGCATAGGATTACAGAGACTCTTTCTCCTCCATTTATTTTATATGCTAAAAATGTTGTCATGTAGCATACAAGTATAACAAAAATATACCAATTAGAGTTTCCTATACTGTCCCATCCGATTAAACTTAATCCAAATTGTGTTGGAGTTATTTCAATATTTAATAGCAAATCTATAACAGCAAAGCACAATACGGCAATATCAAAATTTAACAGTGTGTTTAAAAATCTTTTGTGAGGCATTGATGATATATAGGCTTCTCCTTTTTTCTTTATAGATTCCATTACTCCGTAGCCGGAATAAAACAGGAACATCACGACGATGAGTTGTCCCCATCCAGAATTAATATGAGAAACAATTTTATCACCAAGAAGATTGAAGGAATAGCCAGAATTGTTAACATATCCTAATGCATGGCGAATAAACACAAATAGGATAAATAGTCCTTTAATTGAATTTGTCTGTTCTTTATCTAGGAAATCGTTAAAAAAATTTTTCTTTTTTATTTTAAGTCTATATAGACAGCTCCCCAAAATCAAAATAAGAAAAAGTATCATCATTTATCTTATTCCTTAAAGAAGTATTCTTTTATACGTTCTGTCGCGTTTCCGTCAAGATGTTTAATAAAAAGTTCTTGAATGAAATGCCTTTTTTGATAATATGGATCTTGACCGTTTGCTATATCTTTAATAGCGGTACATAATTGAGGCAGATTATAAGTCAAATGCCCGGCACAAATGCTTTCTATAGGTTCAATAAAGAAACCTCGCGTAGCACGATACTGTTCTATATCGTAGAAATAGTAAATTATGGGTCGATTTGTGTACAAGAAATCATAAACAGTTGTTGTGTAGTCTGTGATAATTGCGTCTGATATTGCTAGTAAAGGATTTAAGCTTGTTCTTATTTTTTTTGCTAGATCTTTATAGTAAATAACATGTTTTGAGGCGTCTTTTGAAATGATTTGAGTCTTCACTTGTTGTACGGGGTGGACTTTTGCTATGACAAGGGTGTTTGTGTCGGCTAAAGTTTTCTCTAAATTCATCAATTCATCACTGCCTACGCGACCCCAAATTGAACGATTTGTTGCTTTGGTTGAATCAAAAAACTCTCTTTCAGGATTCTCGTAATCGCGGTGCGTCGGTACGTATGTGATTATTTTTTTTACCTTAAAATTTACAAGATTCTCGACCTGCTTTCGCAATTCAGAATTGTCTCTAGAAAAAATGTCATTACGAGGAAAGCCTAAAGATATAAAATGTGGAAAATAATGACAGTTGTCTAAAGCTATAAATTTTGAACAAATGTCGGAAATGGAAAGATGGTAATCGTAAAGTCGATGCATTTGCTTTTGTTCAATCACCATTTTTTTAAACCCGCCATGATTGGCCCATCGATAAAATTCGTTTTTGATAAGCCCGCCAAAATAATTAAGACAAATGACTCTTTGCGATTTTATTCTATACAGAATACGAGTATAGTCACTATCGGTAAAAATGGTATAGCATTGAAATACTGCATTGCGTATTGCTTTTTTATCATTGCAATAAATAAAATGAATTTTTTTCTTCGTGTTTGTATGAACATAGTTCAAATATGATTGCAATTTATCATGATGATAGTACAAAACATATAACTCGTAATCATCAAATTTTTTATCTTGCAATATGTTTTTTAGCAAACAAAGAACATTTGATGATTCCCCATTGAAAATATCGTAGTCATCATATAGGCAGTTGCCATGAGGATAAAAGAAAATCGTTTTTTTGTTTTTTTGTTTTAAACGATTACATCCTCGAAGAAACAGTTCATATCCTTTGTGAATGATGTATTTTATATTCCTAATAACGATCATCAAGTTCTCCGTATTTTTTCTTTTACTAGTTCTATAAGCTCCTTCATATCAGGATTGTTGCGAAGAATAATCCAATACAAGAGTAAAGCAATGCCCGTTCCTAGTATGATTGTCAGAATATGAGGTAATTCTATAAATGTTATTGCAAAAGCCGGCAAACATGAAAAAATGCTGCATAATAAATATGGAGCGATTTCTTTCATTTGTTTTAAGTACCCTAAATGGAAAAGTTTTCCTGTATAATATGTGTTGATGAAGACCGCTATTTGATTGTACAATAAATTAGATAAACTTATTGCTAAAACACCAAAAGGGATTGCTGTAAATAAGATTGTTACGGCAATTGTTTTTTTTATCACTTCTAATCGAAGATATAAATCTGATCTGCCTTTTACTTTCAACAAGTTCAGATTGATTGTACATAGATGATCAAAAGCACATGAAAATGCAAATATGTGAAGGAATATTATGGCTTCTGCCCATTTTTCTGAGAGTGTGAATAAAATTATTGGCTTTGCCAATGCGCAGAGTATTCCAGAAAAGATGAAAATACATAAGGATGTTATCCTAATGTATTTTCGATAAACATGTATCAATCGGGCCTCGTCGTCTTGAATTTTAGCTAGAATAGGATATGTTACGGTTCCCAAAACGCCATTTGTGGCGTTGTTTGGAAGTTGAGCGAATTGAATACCTCGAGAGTAAAAACCCAAATCTTTTGCGGAGTAAAATTTACCGATTGCAAAGGTGGTTAGATTTGAATATATTGTATGAAGTAAACCAGATACCAGCAAACGACTACCAAATGAGCCTAATTCCTTGAAAGAAGAAATGTTGAATTTTGCCTTAGGTATCCAGCGACAAACAGCGCAAATGAATATGAGATTAACAATAGCTGCTATAATTTGTTGGAAAACCAGTGCCCAAATTCCAAAACCTAAATAAGCGAAAGTGACTCCGCAAATGCCAGAAAAAATACTTGCAGCAATGTTCCGCTTTGCTAAGGACTTGAAATCAAGTCTTATGTTTAGCATGGCGACCTGTACTGCCATAACAGCATTGATGATCAACGTTACAGCTTGCACTCTCAGAACGGAACAGAGTATTGGTATGCTGAAAAAACGTGCTACCCAAGGTGCGATGAAAAATAGTATTGCATAAAAAACAAGTGAAGTTGCAAAGTTGAAGTAAAATGTAGTGCTAAAATCATTCTCTGTCGGGTCTTTTTTGCGAATTAATGCTGCACTAAAACCGCTGTCAATAAAAGTCTGCGAAATTGCAAAGAAAATTGCTAACATGCCTACCGCGCCATAATCCGATGGAGCAAGAAATCTCGCCATGACAATGCCGAGTAAAAAATGAATTCCTTGGGTGGCAATCCTATCAATGAAATTCCACTTAGCGCTTTTTAAGGTTTGTTGCTTTGTTGAAGACATTCTTTATTTCCATTAAAACCTTTTGTTGATGTCTTTATGCGTCGTACGTTGATTTCATGGCTGCAATTGCATGTAATTATTAAATGTAAACATCAATGCCAAACTTTTGTGACGACTTTAACCTTGTTTATGCTAAATGAACCTTTTGTTTTTCAAATCTACAAAAGCTTCCAGCAACTTATCATAATCTTTCTTCGTCAAATAGCCAATGTGTCCCACACGGAAAATGGAATCTTTCATGTCGCCTCCGTTTGGACAAATCCACATCCCGTATTCGTCTTTGATCTTGATGAATATATCGTATGCAGAAGCGGTTGTCGGGTGCAACGGCGTTACTGCATTTGAAAGCGATTCGCTAGTAATCTCAAATGGTAAGTTCAGTTCTACGAGTTTAGAACGGAAGTAATTCGCCAAATCAGCGGTCCGCTTAATCTCTGTATCGACACCTCCATTTACATCGATTTCTTTCAAACGTACATTGATTTGCCGCAAAATACTTACGGCCGGAGTCCATGGAGTTTGACCTCGTTCGGCGTTCTTCAAGGCAATTTTTAAATCAAGATATTGGCAGCAACACTTGGTGTTTTCAATGCGTTTCAAAGCGTTTGGCGAAAGAACCATTACAGAAATTCCTGGAGGACAAGCTAACGCTTTCTGAGAACCTGTAATCATTACATCGGCTCCGATAGAGGACATGTCGAACGGATCTGCCAAGAAGGTGCTTATGCAATCGACTATCAAAAAGAGTTTATTGCGTTTGCAAAAATCGCTAATAAGTTGCATGTCGTAATGCACGCCAGTTGAAGTCTCGTGCTTGTTCACGATGAACGTCGTAAAGCCTTTGCCTTCGTAAGCTGCAAGGTGTTCCACTTTTAAAGCCTTGCCTGGTTTAAGCTTGATTTCTTCAAAGGGAATTTCATGGAGCTCGCAAAGTTCTACAAAACGATGTCCAAAACTTCCGCCATTAACAATAAGAGCCTTGTCTGATTTGGTCAAGGTATTCATTATGGCGGTTTCCATACCTGCGGAACCAGAGCCCGTAATAAACACAACGCGAGAATTCTCGGTCGCTTTTGCAAACTTTTTTATCAAACGTTCGTTATCAAGCATCAATTCAGAAAATTCTTGTGTACGGAAATACGGAACTTGTTCTGCTCCAATGGCACGGACTGCATCGCTAGATTGAACCGGTCCTACTGTAAAATTAATCATGTCTGTTCTCCAATCAAATTTTGAAATAATTTTTCTGTTCTCTGAACTGCTGCATGATTTCTGCCATGCAGATGCTTTCACGACGGCGTAGCCTTGCTGACGAAAAACGGTTGTTGCAGATGCAACTTATAAACTCTTGTATTTCGTAACGCAGGCCATACCCGTCCCATTTATAAAAGAATTTTTTGTTGTCGTTTTGGTTTTCATAGCGCAGCTCGAAATAATCCGTTTTCCACCAAGGCGACGGAACATACGCATAGCCTTTTGTTCCTGAAATAACCAAATCACCTTCGGTTTTTACGTCCAGGCCGACTTTAAAGGAACTAATGGCATCAGGATATTTAATAAGCCCTTTTGTATAGACGTCCACGCCGTTTTCAATTCGTGGGAAGAACTCAATTTTTTCGTAATTGATTCCTAAAAGCTTTAGGATGGGTAATAATGGATACGAACCCTGTTCGAACATTGCTCCGCCGGCCTGTTTTGGATCAAATTCGCGGCCAGACTTGTCGAGCAACTGTGAAAGAGATGCCTCCACATCGACAACCTTACCAATGACTCCAGATTTTATCATGACCATCAGATGATTGAATGCAGGGCAATGGGCTGTTTTGTTAGCTTCCATCAAAACAACACCCTGTGTTTCGGCTAATTTATAGAGTTCCTTCGCTTGGTTGCCGTCAAGAACCATTGGTGTTTCGCAGAGGACATGTTTTTTTGCGAGAAGCGACTGTTTAATACATTCATAATGAGCTAAGTGCGGAGTTGCTACATAAACGGCATCAACAGCATCGTAAAAATTAGCGAGGGAATCAAAACTTTGTACCGGGGTCCCATCTACATTTTTTAGGGATGATGCTATCGTTGCGTCTATATCGTACGCGGCATGTATGTCCACGCCGTTGACCACTGCTGCTTCGGACGGGAATCTTTTAGCAACCCGCCCGCAACCGAGAATCCCAACTTTAACAATTTCCTGAGAATTATCACGCAACATGGTGGAACTGATACCCTCAGTTCGCGGGAGGTAAACTACCTTGCAAAATTCGTTCAGATAATCGAACTTTCCTTCCCAGTCGCTGCCGATTGCAAAAATATCGATGTCGTATTTTTGGATGTCATCGATTTTTTGGCCGACGTAATCTTCGATAATAACCTTGTCTGCAAATCCTGTTGCCTTTACAGCCTCGACTCGTTCTAAGACGTTATTACGGACATTCAATTTACCGCGATCTCGATCAAAATTGTCGTTGGTGACTCCGACAATCAAGTAATCGCCCAAAGCCTTTGCTCGCTTAAGCAGATTGATATGTCCTTGATGCAGAAGGTCGTATGTTCCGTAAGTGATAACGCGAGTCATTTTTTACTCCATAAAAAATGGATTGGATAAAATTAATTATTTTTCATAGAATTTTCCATTTCTTTTTGAACTTTTCGCCCCCATACGGCCCAATTAAACTTTTCTTCATAGAGTTTTCTTGATGCTTGTGAAAAGCGCTTCATTGAACCATCGCATATGGCTTCGAAGATGGCTTTTGCAAAATCTTGGCTAGATGATGCTGTTGGTAGACATCTTCCGTTGACATTGTCGATACAATACGAAGGAACGCCTCCGGTTTGATAGGAAAAAATTGGTAAACCGTATGCTGCAGCTTCGCAATTAACGATTCCATGACATTCGGCTTTTGTCGGGAAAATAAACATATCCGCATCAGCGAATTCTTGGTAGAATTCATCAAATTGACGTTTGTCGTTTTTGTCTTTTTTTCCAGCATAACGAACATAGCCGGAATTAAGTATGTTATCCTCTGGTTTGCCACCCATGATTACTAATTGGGCGTTTAACCCATATTTCTCGTTAAGAATTTGAGTGGCTCCAAAAGCTTCGTCTATGCCTTTCCTTTTTAAGTCGTATCCAACGAATAGCAAGTTTACTCTTTTGTTTGTAGAATAAGTATGTTCTTTATATTGAATATAGCTGTTGTCAAGATTAGCTCCTGTTTCTATAAGAGGAAACTTTTCTAATGGTTCATGTGGTGCAAATTGCTTTATCTCGTCTATAACCCATTGGCTAGGTGCGAAAAGTCTTGTGTATTTATGCAACGCTCTCTTTTCTATGTTCATAGTGATTTTTGATGAACATTTAGGTATGTTAAATAAATAATAGTTTTCCATTGAAGGGGCTATTGAATCGGCCCTACAAAAAATGGGTAATGATGTATTTAGGTACGCTGTAGTCATTGCGCCCATTGTGAAAATGCAATCAAAATTATTGCGATTGATTTTCCTTTGTGCAGAATGACACCACATTTTGGCTATCAGTGGATTATAAATCATATTCCATCCAAATAGATTCATTATTCTTTCTAAAACGACTCCGATAATGAATAGCAATCGCTCGTATATAGTTTCCCTTTGAGGGGGTATCCAAATAACCTCGTTATCTTTTGATAATTCCTTGCATATGCTGTATGGAACACCGCTTCGTGCTATTTTGTTGTAAGGATTTGAGTTTGATATAAAAGCTATTTTCATTCCTTGATTCTCTTTTTTAGAAAGATTTGTATACGAATGATTTTTTACAACTATTTAGAACAATAAGCTTTATCCGAAGATGGTTTTTAATGTTTGCAATTTATCTTTCCAAGGCATTCTAAATAATAATATTCGAGGTATAATAAGCATGTGCATTAAACGGAATATCAAATATTGTTTTTTTGAACATGTTTTTTTTGCGTAAAGATATCTGCTTGTTAGGTTTAGATTCAGTCTTTTTAGAGAAAAGGCCTTTGTTTGAGACCCTCCTTCTAAATGTATAATTTTAGGTGTATCGATTACCATTGATTTGTATCCGTTTTTGTGGAATCGATACAGCATTTCTGTTTCTTCATAATATAAAAAGAAATCTGGATCAAATAAGCCACTATTTTCAATGGTTTCATGTCGTATAAACATGTCTGCACCAGAAATAAAATCTGCTTCTAGTGGATATTTGTCTTTAAGGATGTTTTTCAGTCTTTTTTTGTATGGGTTATAAATCGCTGAAAACTTGGGAATCGTGAAAAGCATATTTTCTTGGAATATCCAGTTTAGGGTTGGTAGTTTTTTAGCATAGCCACCTGCGATTTGTTCTTTTGAGTCTAATAATACTGCTCCTATACATCCGACTGATTTGGGAGCCCCCTCCATATATTGATACATTTCAAAGATTGCGTTATTGACTAAGATTGTGTCGGAATTCAATAAGAAGATATATTTTCCTGTTGCCTTTGTGTATCCAAGATTATTGGCTTTACCAAAACCTAGATTTGTATTGGAATAGATATATGTGATTCGTGAATCTTTCTCAAAGAAATCTTTGCTTCCGTCTGTGGATGCATTATCGATTAAAATGACTTCAAAACTAACGCCGGTTGTTTTTGAAAATATGCTTTCAATGCAATTTGAGGTTATCTGCTTAGTGTTATACGTTACAATGATGATTGATATATCCATAAGTAAATCCTATAGTTTTTTGTGTCAACTTTTATTTGATATTAAACTTAGAACTATTGGACGTGAAAAATTTTTTTGACTGTTGCCGGATTACCTGCAACAAGACTATTGTCTGGAATATCATGGATAACGACACTTCCCGCTGCAATTGTTACATTATTTCCGATTATTACAGGACCTAAAACAGTTGCTCCTGATCCTATGTAACAATTATCTCCGATTTCGATATTTGGAATGGGTATGCCAGGCTTCTTTTTTCCAAGTAAGACTCTAGGCAATATGGTACAATTTTTGCCAATGACGCAGGATTCATCTGCCCAACAAAAACCTGGATGCTCTATATTGAGACCTTCTGCAAAGACTCCTGGAAAAAGGAATAATTGTGTTTTTAGCTGTAAGCGTTGGAAATATTGTTTGTGCAGTAAGTAAAAGAGTTTCCCGAGTCCTTTATTATGTGCTTGCCAATATTCCATTTTACGTAAGGCTTTGATGAATTTGTATTTTGCGTAGCAAAGATAATTGCCCTTCAGCAATTCCCAAAGCATGTTTTTTCCAGCTATTTCAGAATTCCTTGCAAAGTCGCTTTTTAACACAGCTTTTAATTGTTTTCTTGTTTTTATAAGCATGCACCCTCCTTTTGCTGTTGAGATTGGATATAAATGTGTTCAAGTTGCTTGATTACTACATTCATATCCCATTTCTCGAGGTCGTGATATTCAATTGTATTTATATGAATATCCGTTAGAGCTTTTGCGTAGTCTGTGGGAGTTGCTTTGTTTTCCATTCGATGAACAAGATTGGATATTACAGCCTCTTGGGGAATTGCGTTAGAAATGACGCATGGAATACCCATTTTTTGGGCTTCTATCAAAACTATTCCGAGTCCTTCGAATATTGATGGAAAAATAAAAACATCTAGAGATTTTAAAAGTCGGGGAACATCGGTTCTTGCATTTAGAATGGTGACTTTATCATTGATATTTAGCTGATTGATTTCTGCTTCAATTTGTGATCGGTATTCTCCATCTCCGACAAGCAATAGGTGCGCATTGCTTTTTTCTTTGCAGAGTATGGCGAATGCTTTAACAATCATTGTGTGATTTTTTACAGGGAAAAATCGACCGATGTTTCCTACTAGGTAGGTGTCGTTTGATATTCCTAATGAGTTACGAATTTCCGCTTTTGTTTCGGAAACGTTGAACTTATCAAAATTTATAGCATTGTTCAATACAATGGTATTATTTACATTGAAAAGCTTATTTGCTGTATCTTTTGCATTTTGATTTAGTGCAATGAGTTGTACGCCGTGTGAATGTATTAAATGATTTAGTGTTTTAAAGTCGTTTCTTGCAAATCGCTGTTTTACGCACCAATATTTTTCCGGCTGACTGTGAATGGTGTGGATTAATGAACATGTTTTCGGTAAATCCGCAACCTTTACGTAACTGCTACATAGTAGGTGAAAATGGAGTATGTCTGGATTAATTTTTCTTAAGAAATGTCTTACAAAAAGCTTGGGTATTCCGGTCTTTAAAAGAATGCGATTGACTAGTTTTATTTTGAAAAAGATTTTTCTAAAAGGAAAATAGTCACTAACATATATGGTGTGAATTCCTGATTTCTCTAGAATATGATCTAAAAATGTATCTTCTCTTTCTACGCATAATACAGTTATATCAAATTTATTTTTGTCAAGTAACAGGGCGTAATCCTTAACGAGAACTTGAGCTCCGCCAACACCCATGCTATGGATGAAATGTACAATTTTTATTTTGTTCATTTGATTGTACCAGATACAGTATATTGAGAGAGACTTTTCTTGGCCTTATAGTAGTACATACCCATGACCATAATATTGGGGACTATTGTAAAGGACCATGTATTCATGGATGTAAATAGGAGGAATAAAAAGAAAATTGATCCTGTTTTTATTGTTTTGTCATTTGAGTTTTGACGTGCAAAAAAACGGAAATACGAAAAGAAGAATATGATGTACAGGCTTATACCTGTAAAACCGTATCTTAATAGAGGTGCTGCCCAAAATAAGTCATCAGTTTCAATTCTGCCACTGTGTTGTATAAAGAAATGAAGGTAATTGTTGGGTGATGTTTCGTAGATACTTCCGACTCCAAATGGAATATTATGTGGATGGTTTAGCAGATAGTCTAGTCTTTCTGATAGGTAAAGAGTTCTATATGCAAAGGTTCCGTCTAAATCTACTCCGTGGAAATGTTTATAGTCTGTATTAAATCCGTTTTCTAGCTCATCAAGAAACGTCATTTCGCCATTACGGCTGAAGGTTTCGTTGTTGAAAAATTCTGCTACATATGTCTGTCCAAGAAAAAAAACTAACCCGAAAAACAGAAGTTTTTTTGATTTTTTCATTATTGCAAAAAAAATAACAAATGCCATTATTAGGCCCGTAATACTACCTCTTGAACCTGATGTAACGGTGGTCCAAAGAAATGGAACTATTAATAACCATTTTGTTTTTTTTTGGAAATTGAAAAAAATGTAAATGGCGTAAAAAAGACATAAATATGGAGTATTGCGTTTAAAAGATGTTAAAAATCGTTCTTCAATAAAAAGATTTATTCCCACAAGTTGTAGATAATACAGTATAAGCCATACGATGGTAATTAAAAAAATCCATTTTAAGGCCAGATCGATTTCCTTAACGCTGAAATTTCGGAATAAAAGAAAAATGCTAATAAGTCCCCACTGTCTAAAAACGATAAATGAAAATTTCAGAGTATCGATACTTAAAAAAACAGTCGCCAAAAAATGAATTGCAAGGAAGAAGTATAGCCAAACAACGCAGTTTTCTACATTCATTACGAAGACTTCTCTTCCTTTTTTTCGCAGGTAACTAAATACAGCGTATGTTCCGAATGCAAACGACAAGTATGTTAGATCGTAATTTGTTGCTAAAATCTTGAGATTGAATCCATTTGTAATGGCTGCGTACAAAAATACAAGCGATATGGCTCGCTTTCCTTTCATCCAACTCAAAATCGATAACAAGTAAAAAAGTAAAAGGATCATAAGGGATTTTGCAATTTAGTTTTCAATTTTGGTTAAATAATCATTCCATTTGGCAAATATAACATCGGTTGAGAACTCTTTCAACTTCGCAAGACCATTTGCAATGATTTTTTCAGCTAAGTGTTTTTCACTTATGATTTGATGCATTAAAAAGGCTATTTCTTGAAAATTTCCAATGTCTGCGAGTAATCCGTTTCTATTATTGCCTAGTAACAGTTTGGCGCCACCTGGGCTACAGTTTGTAGATACAACTGGAACACCAATAGCGAATGCTTCCAATATTACATTGGGGATGCCTTCGTAATCAGATGTGAGAACGAGCATTTTGGCGTCCTGTACTACATTTGTGATATTTGGAATGTCACCATGGAATATAACATTGTTTAGTAAATTCTTTTCAGCTGCTAAAAGCTTAACTTTGTTGAAGTCGCGACCATCCCCATAAAAATGAAGTGTATAGTCTGGATGCTGCTTTACAAAAATTTCGAACGCATTCAGCATTACATCTTGCCTTTTTTGGGAAATTTCCATTCTTCCGACATGGACAATTTTTTTGAGACGCTTGTCGTATGGTGTTGGGTTGCTGATAATTATGTTTTTGTTTATTGGGTTTGGAATGACGGTGCTTTTTTTATAGAGTCTTTTATAGTATTCGCGAACTTTCTCAAGTTGGAATACGCCTCCATCAGAAAAATTGCAAATCCAAGAAGATATTTTTAATGCAAGAGATGTTTCTGTATAAGGATCTGTTCTTTCACTAAATACCGTTTTTACCTTTAATCCTATTGTTGCTAAAACAGTAAAACAGCCTGCGTTGCAACGCCATGAAACAACTACATCAGGACGAATCCTTTTTATTTGTTTTCGAATGTGGAATGGCGATAGAATGTATTCCGATAATTTGTTTTGGGGACTTGGATTTTGTGCGATATATTGAATATCGTTGTTGAGAATATGCTGTAACTCCCCTCCATAATAAGTATAGAGAAAAATCGAGTGGCCTTTTTCTGCTAAAGCGTTTGTTGTTAATGCAAGCTGTTTGCCAGCGCCCCCAGTAACCATATCGCGGATGATAAAGAGAATTTTCATAAAAACAACTCACTTATCACAGAAACGGGCGATACATTTTTTCAAATCTTCTGGTGTATCAAATATGGCGCCATCCTTAGATGTCTTGATGTAATCTCTTGCAGCGCAACTGTTGGACACAATGCTTGGTAAACCAATGGATTGTGCTTCTGGTACAGTTAACGGGGCAGCCTCATACCATCTTGATGGAAAAATCAATGCTCGTGCTTTTTTCATGTATTCGAAAACTTCATTACGAGTTTTCCAACCTACAAAATCAATATTGGCGTCCGCAAATTTTTTCTTTAGATACGTTAACTCAGGACCGTCACCAACAACAATTCCTTTTAATTTACAATCGTGAATTGCTTGACAAAAAATATCGCAGCCTTTTTCTTTAGAAATACGGCCGACGAAAAGAAAGATGTTGTTTTGTGTGAAATTGATTTTCTCGGTTAATTCGAGTTTGTCAATTGGATTGAAGTGCCTTTCGAAATTTGTTTCTTTTGGAAAATAATTGCGTAAAATATTTTCGCTGAAATCTGATATAGAAATAAATTTACTAGTCTTTCTAAAAATGTTTACGATTTTATTTTGTACAAAAGAACGTATGAATCTGTAAATTTTAATGGAGAAGTTTCTAGAATCACAATTGCAGGTTAAACATTTGACGGATAGAGGCTTGTTGCAACAGACTTTATTTGCGCGATAATTGTAAAGTCCTCCATTGGGACATACCGTAAAATAATCATGACATGTCAAATAAATTGGAAAGTGCATGGAATAAGCCGCATCCCAAATGCTAGAAGATAAAACCTTTGTCCATGTATGAATGTGAACGACGGTTGATTTGGAATTTAGTGTTGAAAGAAGCTCTCTGAGCTTTCTTTTTGCCTTGAAATTATAGATGCCATTTATTATGCCGCGTAACTTATTTGAATCTGTGAGTGTGGGCTTTTGTTTGACGGATACATAGCGTATGTTGGTTATTTTCGGATTGTCAGAATCACCGGTTCCAGTAAAAAAATATGTTTCGATTCCTGAATCTGCGTAATCCTTTGCGTATTCGAATGCGACTTTGCCTGCTCCTCCGTCTACGTAATCAAAATCGTGGACGACGACAACAGTTTTAATGTGCTTAGGCAGGCATTTTATTGCAAAACCTCTTTCTATCATATTGTTGTCTCTATTGATAAGTCGTAATTTGTCTTTTAATCAACGCTTTTTTGCCAAAAGAAAAATTACCATAGTCGCCATCCCCACTTTCTAAAGTACTTAAAAAGCGAGACACTGTGGATTCGAAAAAGCTTGAAATTTTTGTGGCTAGCTTTTTCCCATTTGTGTACGACCTGACATTCTGGATAGCACATTACCTTGTGTGTTTTTCGTATGCGTTTGCAAAAATCTGCGTCTTCGACGTACATGAAATAGCGCTCATCAAAGCCATTAAGTTCTTTTAATAGCTTTGTTGGCACAACAAGGAACGATCCTTGAATGAATTCGCATTCGAATGGTTCTTTTTTGCAAATGTCATTCATTAAGTGCTTGTCGTTGCGTTTTTTTATGGGGGGGAGCGCTGCTAAAATGTTTGGTACATATCGTACAAAAAAGTCAACAACTGTTAATTCCCTACGATAAACATGCTGTTGGTTCCCATCCATGCCGAACATGAGCGGGGCTACACAGCCTATGTCAGGATTGGCATCCAAGTAGTCAATAAATTTATTAAAGATATCTTTTGTAAAGATAATATCAGGATTTACGATTGCATGATATTTGCTGTCGATAAAGGGTAGTACTGTGTTATGACCTTTGCCAAAACCCACGTTCTTGGGCATTTGAATGACTTTTACGGGGTATTTTTCTTCTAAGTCATCACACCGTTCTGTTTGGCTATTGTTAACAATGAAAACTTGCATGGAGAGTTTGCTCGATTGCGTTTTGTACAACGAATCAAGGCATTCTTCAATGACATGCTTATTATTGTAACTAACAATAGACAACGATATATCGAACATATATTTCAAATCTTTTTAGATTATAAATTTAGAAATTTTCCTCTTTAATATAGTAACCGTCGGTGTTTTTGCAACCATGACGTTTTGAAAATGCGTTGTTGCCTTTTACTATAGCGTCTTTACGGTTCATATTTGTTCTCTACTCTCCCTTTCCGTAATACTCTGCATACCATTCCGCAAATTTCCTTAAGCCATCGCGGAGCGGGGTGGCGGGCTTGAAGCCGAAGTCCTGTTCGAGTGCGCTTGTGTCGGCGTAGGTCACTGGCACGTCGCCGGGTTGCATGGGCACGAGTTCCTTGTGCGCTTCGAAGTCGTAATCGGCGGGGAGCACCTTGGCGCGGACGAGTTCTTCTTGCAGAATCGTCACGAAATCGAGGAGGTTCTCGGGGTGGTTGTTCCCGATGTTGTAGACTTTGTAGGGCGGCAGCGGGAGTCCGTCTTCGCCGTTTTGCTTTTCGGGGGCGTGCTGCATGACGCGGACGACGCCTTCGACGATGTCATCGACGTAGGTGAAGTCGCGTTTGCATTTGCCGTAGTTGAATATCTGAATGGTCTTGCCTGCCTTGAGCTTGTTGGTGAAGCCGAAGTAGGCCATGTCGGGGCGACCGGCGGGACCGTAGACGGTAAAGAAGCGCAGCCCTGTGCTGGGGATGTTGTAGAGCTTGCTGTAGGCGTGGGCCATGAGCTCGTTGCTCTTTTTGGTGGCGGCGTACAGGGAAACCGGGTTGTCCACTTTGTCGTCGGTGGAGTAGGGGATCTTCTTGTTGCTGCCATAGACGCTGGAGGAACTGGCGTAGACGAGGTGTTCGACTTCGCCTTTCTCGGCGCCTCTGCGGCAGGCTTCGAGGATATTGTAGAAGCCGATGAGGTTGCTCTGGATGTAGGCGTCCGGGTTCGTGATGGAATAGCGGACGCCGGCCTGGGCGGCGAGGTTCACAACGACGGCGAAGTGGTACTTTTCGAACAGGCTGTCGATGGCGGCCTTGTCGGCGAGGTTCGCCTTGACGAATGTCCATTTCTTGCCGGTCGAGGTGGCGAGGGCTTCGATTTCCTTGAGTCGCTCGTACTTGATGTTCACGTCATAGTAGTCAGTGATGGAGTCGAGGCCGACGAGTTCGGAGCAGTCGTAATCGTTAAGCAGCTTCTTGCAGAGGTTGCATCCGATGAAGCCTGCGGCTCCGGTAACGAGGACTGCTTTCCCGTTGAGGATAACGTTTTTGTCAAGCATCTTGTTTCCTTTATTCAACTAACCCGTAACATCTATACTTTTATACTTTGGCTGGATTTGTCGTTTCACCCTTCGATTTCCCTATCGCCTGCGGCTTAGCAGCCGATAGCGCTGTATTCGAATCCGGCTTCGGCGAGTTCCTTGGGGTCGTAGATGTTGCGGCCGTCGATGATGATGGCGTTCTTCATGGACTTCTTCATCACGCCGAAGCTCGGCATGCGGAACTGTTTCCATTCGGTGACGAGCAACAATGCGTCGGCATCGAGCAATGCTTCGTACATGTCGTTGCAGTAAACGATCTGGCTTGCGATGGTCGCGGCATTGGGGCGCGCGGCCATACGGCGCTTGCATTCGTTCATTGCGACCGGGTCGAACACACGGACCGTGGCGCCGGCCTTGACGAGCTTGTCGATGAGCACGAGGGCGGTCGCTTCGCGCATGTCGTCGGTCTCGGGCTTGAAGGCGAGGCCCCACATGGCGATGGTCTTGCCCTTGAGGTTCGCTTCGCCGCCGAAGCGCTTTGCGAGTTTGTTGAAAAGTACGGTCTTCTGGTATTCGTTGACTTCTTCGACAGCCTTGAGGACGCCCATCTTGTAGCCGTTCTTCTCGGCGGTCTTGATGAGGGCCTTCACGTCCTTGGGGAAGCAGCTTCCGCCGTAGCCGCAGCCGGGGTAGAGGAACTTCGAGCCGATGCGGGTGTCGCTGCCGATGCCCTTCCTCACCATGTTCACGTCGGCGCCCACGAGTTCGCAGAGGTTCGCGATGTCGTTCATGAAGCTGATGCGGGTCGCGAGCATGGAGTTCGCGGCGTACTTGATCATCTCGGCACTCGGGATGTCGGTGAAAATCACGCGGAAGTTGTTGAGCATCATCGGGCGGTAAAGGCGGGTCATGAGTTCCTTGGCCTGTTCGCTTTCGACGCCGACGACGACGCGGTCGGGCTTCATGAAGTCCGTGATGGCGGAGCCTTCCTTGAGGAATTCCGGGTTGCTGGCCACGTCGAACGGGATCTTGACGCCGCGCTTGTCGAGTTCTTCCTGGATGGCGGCCTTGACTTTCTTGGCGGTGCCGACCGGGACGGTGGATTTCGTCACGAGAACGGTGTACTTCTTGATGTTCTGGCCGAAGGTGCGGGCTACTGCGAGAACGTACTGCAGATCGGCGGAGCCGTCTTCGTCAGGAGGCGTGCCCACGGCGCTGAAGACCATCTCTACGTTGTCGAGGACGCTGGCGAGGTCGGTCGTGAAGCTGAGGCGGCCTTCGCGCTGGTTCCTCAAGACCATTTCATCAAGGCCCGGTTCGTATATGGGAATTTCTCCTTTCTGGAGCGATTCGATTTTCGCCTGGTTCACATCGACGCATGTGACGTTGACGCCCATTTCGGCAAAGCATGTACCACTAACAAGCCCAACGTAGCCGGTACCGACGATAGCAATATTCATAATTAATCCTTTATAAAGGGTCTATTTTGTTAAATCGACGAAAAATGTAATAAAATTGTAACGCTTTGTTCTGCATGGAAAATTTAAGACAACGAAAAAACGCAGCCCCATGGGAACTGCGTTGATATTATGAGATTGGGTTCAATTTTCGCCGTTACGCATTTCGATGTTCTCGCGATCCATGGTGTAAGTCAGGTATTCCTTGAAATCACGGTTGATATCCACACCTTCGAAGTCTTCTATGTTGTCTGCAAATAAATCGATTAGTGTAGGGTTATCAATCCAGGCATCGATTCCGACGCTGTCCATCACGATGGTTTTATCCCCCGGTCCTTTAGCGACGTATTCGATTTTTGATTTTTCGGCCCAGCCTTTCCCGCAATTTCCTTTGACGAAAACTTTTGTGTCGGACTGAGAAATGATTGTGAGTTCGTCATTAAAATCTGCTGTGCAGACCACCGTGCCTCCATCTTTATTTGAAGTGAGTTCGATGCTGCCTCGTTTCGATTTGACGACGCTTGCTGCGAAAGGTGTCGTGACCATAACCGCAAGCGCTACAGCCACCATTACCTTGATGTTTTTCATGATTGCCTCCTGTATTGTATTAGGAAACGTTACCGTCTCCATAAGCTAAACTACAAAGTAGCGCTTGCGCAGAGTAGTGATTTTATAGTTTAGTTTGGAATAGAATTTACTTTATATAAAACAAGCTGCCCAGAATGGACAGCTTTTATTTTGCGAGAACGATTTGTTCCCACCATCTTTCTGGTTAAACTACAAAATGAAAATCGCGCAGACAAGTGCCGCGCGAAAAAAATTGAATGCATGGGGAGGCTGCGTTCGCCTAGATTGTCTGCTTGACCTTGCGCGGAGAAATCGCGATGAATATGAGTACGCTTACAAGCAGCAGGAATGGATAGAACATGTAAGGAATAAGGTTGAATGCGCTCACGTTGGCGTCGGGTAGGGCTGCTGAAATTGCAGAAAGCGCTACGAGCATCTGGGCTCCGTATGGCAAAATCCCTTGCACGACGCAGCTGAAAATATCCAAAAGCGAGGCTGTCTTTTTCGGCGAGATTCTGTATTCGTCTCCCATCTGTTTTGCGATGGGACCTGCCATCACGATGGCGACTGTATTGTTTGCTGTTGCGATGTCGAGTGCGCTTACCAAGAGGCCAACGCCAACTTGCCCGCTGCGGTGTCCTTTAAATACTTTGTGTATGAAGTCCAATAACGCTGCAAAACCGCCGTGGATGCGGATGAGCCCGCACAAGGCGCTTACCAGGACCGCGACGAGAATCGTCTCGTACATTCCCGAGATGCCGTTCCCGATGTTTTGCAAAAGTCCAATCATGTCGAGTGAGCCAAAGCATACCATAATTACGGATGCCGCGACAATGCCGACGAGAAGCACTGTGAATACATTGATGCCGGTAAGGGCGAGTGCGAGAACGAGAACGTACGGGATAAGTTGGATTAAGTTGTATGAATTTTCGGCAACGGTCTTTGCTTCGGTCGCAAACGAAATCGCCGTGATGATTGCAATTGCGAGAATCGCCGCCGGGAGCGCGATCAAAAAGTTTACGCGGAACTTGTCCTTCATTTGGCAACCCTGCGTCGATGTCGCCGCGATAGTCGTGTCCGAAATAAAGCTCAAGTTATCGCCGAACATAGCGCCACCAATTACGGTTGCTACACAGAACGGTACGCCAAAACCCGCCATTTGCGCTACTTCGACCGCAATCGGCGAAACCACTGCGATTGTGCCCACGGACGTTCCCATTGCTGTCGAGACGAATGCTGCAACGACGAATAGCACTACCACCGCGAACTGCGCTGGGATAAAGTCCAGTAGCAAGTAAGCCGCTGCCGAGGCGCTGCTGCGCCCGAGAATTCCTGCGAAAATGCCCGCGCAAAGAAAGATGAGAATCATGAGGAAAATGTTGCGGTCGCCGAGAGCGCCTGCCATCACGTTCATCTTGTTGTCGAAATTCAGTTGGCGGTTCTGCACGCACGCCACGAAAATTGCGACCAGGAACGCGGCCACGATGGGAATGTTGTAGAACCCCATCGGAACCTTGAGGATATATTCGAATGTGATGCCGAGCCCTAGATAGAGTACTAGGAAAACGGCGATGGGCAAAAGGGCGATTGGGTTGCCCTTGATTTTTTCTTGGGTGTTTTCTGTCTGCATGGCGCAAAAAATAGAAAATGTCTTGTTTTATTTTTGTATTTTGTCAAGTGAACTAAGGAATCGAAGATGAAAAACCTAAAAAATAATTTTGCGGTGAATGTCGCTGCTTTTGTGATGGCGACGGTTCTTGCTTTGGGCGGCTCCTGCAATGTCTCTGCGAAAGGGGTTTCTTTGGCAGACGAAGACATTCGAATTGTGAAGATTAACGACGACAATTTCGAGAAGGAAATTTTAAAGTCGAAAAAGCCGGTGATTTTGGAAATTTCATCGACGAGTTGCCCGCCATGCCTTGTGATGATTCCGACGCTTATTGGTATAGCTAAAAACTATAATGATATCAAGATTGCGTCTGTGGGCATCGATGAACCGAATATCGAGAAAATCAAGAATACGCTCCCGATTCAGGCGTTTCCGACGTTCTTTTTTATCAAGGATGGTCGCATTGTCAACCAGCTGGTGGGTGTCGTGAAGGAAGACGCTATGCTGGAGGCGTTGCAATACACTCCGGATCCGAAAGTGAAAGCGGCGCAGGCGAACAAGAAGGCAAAAAAGTCCAAGAAACCCGCCAATAAAAATTTGGTTTGCAAGGTGGATGGGCAATTCCACGGCCTCAAGAATCTTGTGACGATTTCGTTTGTGTTCGGCGATTCGGAAATTGAAAATGTCGATATCGTGACGGATGTGTTTGTGCCGCCGGAGCAATTTGACCAGCGAGAACAGATGATGGAACATATCCGTGCAAGTGGCAAGGGCGAGGTGACTCCGACAATGACTGGCTTCCAGATGCATATCGATAACGATTGCCGGTTCATGAAGGCGATGGACATGAAGCGCACCTCGACTTATGGCGAAATGCGTGCCGGGCTAGAGTTACAGGGTTTTACTTGTAAGTAGTTTTGTCATTCCGACAATAAAAAAGTTCAAGCGACTGTAAAATACCCCCTTTATGGGGGTATTTTTTATTTATGGTTAAAAGGATGTGGTATGAAAAACAAATTTTTCTTTGTGTTTTTGACTGTTGCTTCGATTTCTCAAGCTGCGGTAAATTTGGGTGTTAGCCTTGGCGATAGCATCAAGCCTGTGACTCATGTGGCGACGGGTTCGCTTTACGGCCTTACCGAGACTCTTCCGAGCAATATCGAAAAGGATGTCGCTCCGCTCAAACCGAACGTGTTCCTTTCGCCGGCGCGTAGTGGTAACGGTCGCCAACAGCCGATTGGCGGGGCTTTCCTTGTGGCGCCTCGTGTCGAAAGCATCGGTGCCAAAATCCAAATTCGCCTTGCGGATGTGCTGCCGGGATGGCCGTACAAGTTCCAGAATATGGATCACTGGAAAAACGAAGTGAAATCCGTCATCAACGATAAGCTTAAATCGAACAACAAGAACTTTGACGGTTACGAAATCTGGAACGAACCGAACGATACTTGGAAATCGAACATCGACTTCAATTCCGGTCTTTGGAAACAGACTTACGATTTGATTCGCCAGATGGACCCCGGTGCAAAAATTATCGGCCCGTCGTATTCTTTTTACCACGCTTCCAAAATGGAAGACTTTGTAAGGTATTGCTCGCAGAACAACTGCATGCCCGACGTGGTGAGCTGGCACCAATGGGGGAGTGGCGGCTTTGTGGGTTCTGTCGAAACTTATCGCAATCTCGAGAAGAAATACAACGTCAAACCGCGTCCGCTGAGCATCAACGAATATTCTTCGACGGAACATAGCGAAGAAGGATGCCCGGGCCTGTCGATTCCCTTTATCGCAAAATTCGAACGTCACGGTGTCGAAAGTGCCATGATTTCTTGGTGGTTCGTACCGCTTCCGGGTCGCTTGGGAAGCCTTCTCACCAAGGATAACGAACGTGGCGGTGGATGGTGGCTGTACAAGTGGTATGGCGACATGAGCGGCTACATGGCGAAGGTGACTCCGCCCAACGACAAGAGCGATGGCGTAGATGGTTTTGCCGCTCTCGACAAAAAGAAAGGTTTTGCGAGCATTGTGCTAGGAGGCAATACCAGGGGCGATGTGAATGTGAACATTTCGGGCATCCCTTCTGCGTTCGGTAACAAAGTGAATGTGACTGTCGAATATGTTGTATGGGAAAATAAGGATAAGGCTGTTCCATCGACGAATCTGGTATCTGATAAGGAATACGACGTAAACGACGGCAAGATTACGGTACCGGTAAACATTACGAATACCAAGTACGGCTACCGCGTGTACATTACGCCGATTATTCCGCAGGCTCCGTATAAGGATACGGCAATGAAAATTCCAGGCAAGGTCGAAGTCGAAAATTACGACATCGGCGGTCCGGGCAAGGCCTACCTCGACAAGGACGATGACAACAAGGGCGGTGAGTATCGCGAAGACGCTGTCGATATCGTAAAAGTGGTTGATGGTTATGCCGTTGGTTATACGCAAGAAGGAGAATGGTTGGAATATACGGTGAAAGTCGACCGCGAACAGGAATATGCGTTGCAAGTTCACTATGCGACTTCTTCTGAAAATACGGGAATGAAGTTGTATGTTGATGACAAGGCTGTGCTTGAAAATGTCGCTTTTGAAAAGGGTGCGGACTGGGATACTTATACGACTCTTGATGCAGGCATGGTAAAACTCCCCAAGGGTGAGCATGTGCTCAAGATGGAAATTGTCGGGAACTATGTCAATATCGACTGGTTAGATTTCAAGGATCCTACGACAACGTTATTGAAGCCGTCGAGCGGCATGCGCTTGAATGTTGCGGACATGGAATACCATGTGTTTGATATGCAAGGGAGACTTGTTGCAAGATTTAGGGCTATAGGTTCTACCGATTTGCAGGAGAAAACTCGTGCGGCGGTCAAGCGTTCAGGCGTTTATCTTGTCAAACCGCGTTTTGGCGGACAGATATTTACCGTTTCTGTGAAGTAATTATTATTTGGGTGAGTTGCGTTGAGCCGGTTTTGCTGTTTAATGATTTTCAATAAGCCTCTGGAGCATGGCTTTGCAGCCTTCGTTGACGTCACTCCATGTGGCTTCGAAATCGCCTGTGTACCAGGGATCTGCAACATCACGGGTTTTGCCGGCCCAGTTCATCAGCAGTGAAATCTTGTGGGCTCGGGACTCGTGCGCATCTCGGTACTGCGCGAGTTCTCGTTCATAAATGTCGCGGGATAAAATCCAGCGGAGGTTCCGCAAGTTGTTCTGGTCCATAAGTACGATGTAGTCGTAATGGTTGTAGTCGGCGACGGTCATCTGGCGTGCGGTTTTTCCGCTACAGTCGATGCCGTGGCGTGCGAGCATGCGGCGTGCTGGTGGATAGACTGGGTTCCCGATTTCTTCGGTGCTTGTCGCGGCGGATGCAATTTCGAAGTCGGCGGCGGTTAACGTGGTGCTGGCAGAGAGAACTGTCGGCAAATCGCGTACCAACTTTTTCATGACGAATTCCGCCATGGGGCTGCGGCAGATGTTTCCGTGGCAAACGAATAAAATCTTAATCATATGTTTTTGAAGTTTTAATGCAAATTTAAAAAAATGAAAGTTCTAAATTTTACAATATGAAAACGATTGAAGTTGTTGCTGGAGTCATTACAGATGGCAGTCGAGTTTTTGCCACGCAGCGCGGATATGGTGACCAAAAGGATGGTTGGGAATTCCCGGGCGGCAAAATGGAGCTGGGCGAGACTCCGGAGCAGGCTCTAGTTCGTGAACTTAAAGAAGAACTCGTCGTTGACGTGAATGTTGGCGAAAAGATATGTACGGTGGAATATGATTACCCGAAATTTCACCTGACGATGCACTGTTTTTTCTGTACACTAGCTGCAGGCTGCAAGCCGAAACTCTTGGAACACGAAGATGCCAAATGGCTTGACCGCGAAAACCTGAACACGGTCAACTGGCTCCCTGCCGATGTCGAGGTGGTGAAAAAGCTTTTAGTTTGATTTTTGGCCCACGGCAGGTCGGCTACAGCGGTAAACAGGATTTGCCGCTTTTTTTGATGGGCGAGGTCGTGTGCTGTTTATATTTACAGCATGAAGGATTTGAAATTTGCGATTCTTGGGTGCGGCCACATTGCGACAAAGATGGCTGCCGCTGTTAAAACCTTAGAAAAAAAGGGGATGGGCGTGGAATGCTACGCCGTGGCATCCCGCCACTTGGAAAAGGCGACTGCTTTTGCAAAAGAATACGGTTTTGAAAAAGCGTACGGCAGTTACGAGGATCTTGCTGCGGATTCTGCGATTGACTTGATTTACATCGCGACGCCGCATTCGCACCATCATAAATTTGCAAAACTCTGCATCGAACATGGTCAAAATATTCTTGTCGAAAAGGCTTTTACGGCGAATGCGAAACTGGCGTCCGAAGTGATTTCGCTTGCCCATGACAAAGGCGTTTTCTTGTGCGAAGCGATGTGGACTCGCTTTTTGCCAGCGTTAGAGACTATTCGCGGATGGATTCGCGATGGGCGTATCGGGGATGTGGAAACGGTCGAGGCGGATTTCTCGATGAAGCTCAGTCATAATGAGCGCTTGTGGAATCCGGCGCTTGCGGGTGGTGCGCTGCTGGATATCGGCATTTACAGTCTCACCTTTGCCGATTTGTTCCTCGGTGAACGTATTGATGCGGATGAAAATGTTGTGCGCAACGAGATTGTTTCGATGGATTGCAAATGCGTCAAGTTTAAGACGGGCGTGGATGCAAGTGACTGGATTAATCTCACGTATGAAAATGGTCAAAAGGCGTATCTCAAGACTTCGATGGTGTCGCCGACGCATAACGAGGGCGTGATTTACGGTACGGCAGGGCAAATCCGTGTGCAGAATCTGAATGACATGGTGAAGTTGGAATTGCTCGATGACGCGGGGAGTATTGTTGAAACTGTTGAACCACCGCGTCTTTGCAACTACTATGAATACGAAGTTCTCGCATGCAAGGAGGCTATTGAAAACCCCGAACAGTTCCGGCACGAAATTTGCGATGGCTCGGCGCACTCCATCGTTTGGGAACGGTCGGAGATGACGCATGCGAAGACGATGGAATTCATGACACTCATGGACAAGATTCGCGAGCAGTTTGGCGTGAGCTATCCATTCGAAATTTCTCCGGGTGAAACTTGGAACCGTGATGGCGATAAATCTGTTTTGCAGGTGTTCGATATCGAAACGGGCGAAGCGAAAGTCCTCAAGGAATTTGATTGCGTGATTGAAGCGCCGAACTGGAGTGCGGATGGTACGTTCCTTACGTACAACAGCAATGGACGCATTTTCAAGTTCACGATGGCGACGGGCGAAGTGAGTCCTGTTGAAAGTTACTTTGTCGATAACTGCAATAACGACCACGTTCTCGATCCAGATGGCAGTGGCATCTACGTTAGCCATCATACGAAAGAAGACGGGCTTTCTCGCATTTACAAGATTTACTTTGACGGACGGTTGCCGCGTTTGGTGACGCCGCTTGCGCCAAGCTATCTCCATGGCATTACGCCGGACGGAAAGACGCTCGCCTATTGCGCCGAACGGAACGGCAGTTATGACATTTATACGATTCCGGCAGAGGGCGGCAACGAGACACGTCTCACGACTGCTTTCGGGCTGAATGACGGACCCGAATACGACTGCATTGGCGAATACATTTGGTTCAATTCGGAACGTTCTGGACGTATGCAGGCGTTCTGCATGAAGGCGGACGGTTCCGAGCAGACGCAGATGACGCATGACCTGCATTGGAATACGTGGTTCCCGCATATTTCGCCGGACCGCCAGAAGGTTGTGATGGTCGCATATACGGAAACGGATGTGCGTCCGGGCGAGCATGTGCCGAACAAGAACGTGGAACTGCGCCTAATGCGCCGCGTAGCCCCATCTGACCCAAACGGCGCAATTCTCGTAAATGAATGGTCGGCTCCGCAAACAATTTTCAAACTTTTTGGTGGTCAAGGGACGATTAACGTCAACTCCTGGGCTCCTGACAGTAAACATTTCGCTTTTGTAAGTTACGTTCGTGGCAACAAACCCTAATGAACACACCCCTCCTTGGTTGTCTTGATGTTCTTGCATAGGCGTTAATAAAAAAAGTCCCCCGCGAATCTTTCGCGAGGGATTTTTTTGCTATGAAGAAATTTCTTAGACGTTCTTTACGCAACGGACCGAGACTGCGTCGGATCTGTACACGCCTTCGATGTCGATGGAATTGTTTGTGATGCTCAGGCGGTATGCGTTTGCCTTGCCGTATTCGTCCTTGCACCAGAAGCGGGCGCGCCTGCCGAAATGGCAGAATGTGCCGTTGTCGAAACGGTAGCCTGCCGGGAGCGCGAAAAACCCGAACGAATCCTTGCCGGGCTTGTGCCAGAAGCAGGCGCTACGGAGTTCGCTACCGTCAGTCTTTGGATTTAAATTACTTAAAAGAGTTTCCCATTCCTTTGTACTTGGAATGTGCCAGCCTTCCGGGGCAATGCCCTGGTAATTCTTTTCCCTCATCTTGTGGTACATTTCGAGGTCTCTAGCTAGGGTTTGTTCGCTAAATTCGGGTGGAATGTTTAGCGCAGATGTCCAAGTGTAGAGGCGTCCGAATCTGCTTACGTTGATTTCTTCGTTGTCGGGAGCATAGCTTCCTTCGGCTTTATAGCGCAAATTGTCAACCATCCATTCCTGGTCGCCAATTTTGACGGTGCGGTATGTTTCGCCATCGCGTGCGTCAGTAAATGTCCCGTATTTGAATTTCTCCGTGTTTTTCGCGAGGCATTCGCTGGGCGAAATGGTGTTCTTTGCTTCGGGCGATTCGTGCTGGGCCGCATTGCAGACTCTCTTACCTAAAAAATAAGACGAGATGGCGACGATTGCGATTACAATAATTATGAATAGAATAAACGATATATGCATGTTTGTCTCCTATCTTAAATGCTCTGTACTAGAATTCCGATCCAGGCGTGACCTGAAAAATCGGTTTCCCCACGTTTTTGTTTAATGTATAATAAAAATTCAAAAAAAACAAATTTTTTTTAGAATTTTGTCGTTAAGAACAGACGATTCTTTTGATGATGCGTACAACGGTTTCCATTCCTTCGACGGTGACGTGTTCAAAGGGGCCATGATAGCCGTATCCGCCAGTGCCGAGGTTTGGGCAGGGGAGCCCCATAAAACTGAGCTTTGCGCCGTCGGTTCCGCCACGGACGGGGTCGCTTGTGGCGGGGATTCCGACGGATTCTATGGCGGTGCGGGCGCGTGTGAGGACTTCTGGCGTTTTTTCGATAATTTGCAGCATGTTACTGTAGGAATGCTTGAGTTCGAGTTCGACAACGGTTCCGCCAGCACGGTTCTTTTCATTTTTTGTAAAAGGTGTGCCGCCGAATTTCTTGTTGAAATCTTCTGCTATTTCCTTGAGGTAATTTTGGCGGTCCTCGAATCGAATCTGGTCGTGGTCGCGGACGATGTAGCAGAGCGTTGCTTCTGTGACGTCGCCCTGCATGTCGGTCAGGTGGTAGAAACCTTCGCGACCTTCTGTGGTGGCTGGGGTTTCGTTCGCGGGGAGTGCCATTGCGATTTCTGCGGCTATGAGGCTTGCGTTTTTCATTATGCCTTTTGCCTCGCCGGGGTGCACTCCCTTGCCGTGGATTTTGAACGTGGCGCTTGCGGCGTTGAAGTTTTCGTAGGCGATGTCGCCTTCGTAGCCGCCATCGACGGTGTAGGCGTATTTGGCCTTGAAGTAGCTGAGGTCTAGACGGTCGGCTCCGCGTCCGATTTCTTCGTCGGGCGTGAAGCATATCCAGATGTCGCCGTGGCCGGAGAGGTTCTCGTAGCCGCGGCTTTCGGCGTGGCGGTCCACTTCGATGAGTTCTTCCATAGCGGTCACGATTTCGGCGATGCCGGCTTTGTCGTCGGCGCCGAGGAGCGTCGTGCCGTCGGTGGTGATGAGCGTGCGTCCCTTGAGCCACTTGAGCGTGGGGAAGTCCTCGACTTTTAGCGTGGCGCCGGAGCCTTTGAGCGGGACGTCTTCGCCGTCGTAGTCCTCGATGATTTGCGGCTTGGGATTTACGCCCGAAAAGTCAGGCGATGTGTCCATGTGGCTGATGAATCCGATGGGCGTATCTTTTTTGCGGCCCTCAGTTGCGGGCAAAAGTCCATAGACGTAGCCGTTTTCGTCCAGCTTTACTTGTGAAAGTCCGATGTCTTCGAGTTCATTGGCCAAATACTTGGCAAGTTCGAGCTGCTGGGATGTACTTGGACAGCTTTCGCTTGATTCGTCCGAGGTTGTGGTGAAACTGACGTACTTCAAAAAACGATCTTGTACTTTCATTTTAATGCTCTCGAAATGGCTTCTATAAATTATGGGTTTCGTTAATGCAATTTATCTTTTTTTGATGGTTTTTTATTTTTATGGTAACACTTTTTACTCTCTCAGGTGTTACATAAGCGTGAAAAGCCCAGAAACCCTAAAAAAAGCAGGATTTGCGAAGATTTACGAGACGTATGCGCCGATGGTCTATAGGCGTTGCTTGCAGTTGCTTCGGGACGATGCCGAAGCAAGTGACCTTATGCAGAATGTTTTTGTGCGGATTTACTCCGCGTCGGAGCGCCTGGATATGCAGTCGCCGAGCAGCCTTTTGTGGAATACGGCAACGAGGCTGTGCCTGAACCGTATCCGTGACAAGCGCCGTCGCGGCCTGGACGTAGATTCTTCGAATCTGCTTTTGAATATCGCTTGTGCCGAAGACGAACACGATGATTACGAGACGAAAAACGTCTTGGCGAAACTCTTTTCGAAGGAGCCGGAATCTAGCCGTACGATTGCAGTTCTGCATTACGTTGACGGCATGACTCTCGAAGAGACTGCCCGTGAAGTGGGGCTTTCGGTGAGCGGTGTGCGCAAGCGTTTACGTGGGTTGCAGGCCAAAGTTAAAACTCTGGAGGTAAAGTGATGATTCCCGATTGGAAATTAGAACGATTCCTGACCGGTGATTTGCCGGAAGAAGAAATGCGCGAGATTCGCGAACTCGAAGTGACGGACGAAATGCTTGCCCGGCGCATCGAAATGCTCCGCGAAGACAATAAGGCGATTTTGAACAAGTTGCCGTTCGAGGCTATTGCCGACCGCATCGCCGAAGTGAAGGATATTGCGGACGCTGCCGAAGCCAAAAAAGTCGCATCGAACTTTAGGTTCTTGAAGTTTGCATCGGCGGCGGTGCTTGTGTTGGCCGTTGCCTTGGTCGCTCTCATGACGCAGCGCGAAACCGTCGTTGCAGGCGGGAACGTGGCGGGTGGCGATGTGGCGCAGGCTCGCAATGCTCAAAATACGCAGGTTGCACTTGCCGAAACGCCGTCGGATACGCGAATCAAGGGACTCGATGCCCGCATGGAAGTCTGGAAAAAGACGGAGGCGGGAATCGTGCAGTTGCAGGACTTGGATGAAGTCCGCGAAGGTGATGAAATTCAATTGCGCTATGCCGTCCCGGAAAAATGCTATGGTCTCCTTTTTAGCATGGACGGCAATGGCGCTTTGACTCTTCACATGGGCAATGGTGCCAAGGCGGTTGAACTTGCTCCGGGCAAGATGAATTCGCTCCCGTTTGCATACAAGTTGGATGATGCTCCATATTTCGAAAAGTTCTTCTTCGTGACTTCTCCGAAGGAATTTACGGTTGAAGAAAAAGATGTCGATCAGTTGCTTAAGAGAAGTGACGTTAAGGTAATCGGTTTTACTCTCAAGAAGGCGGGTAAGTAATGTTTATGATTTCGAATAAAACATTTGGTGTATTGTCTGGCTTGTCTTTTGCGCTGCTTTTTGCTTTGCTCTTTTTTGCGGCTAATGCGAATGCGGCAACAGAATCGGGGCGCATCAACCGTTACGTGGTTGCCGTGAGCGCAAACAACGGCGGTTCTGTCCGTCCGATGTTGCGCTATGCCGAAAGCGATGCCCGTTCTTTTGCCAAAGTGCTCAAGGAAATGGGGGGCGTGCTGCCGCAGAATGTAATTCTCGTGCGTGAACCTTCCGTGGAAGCGTTGCAGAAGGAATTCTCGAATCTCGACGCCAAAATTTTGCAGGACAAGAGCTCTAACGGTCGTGACGAAGTGCTTGTTTACTATAGTGGTCACGCCGATGAAAAGGGACTCCGCTTGGGCGAAGAAACTTATACGTGGAAGGACTTGCGCAATCGCATTGATGCGCTCAGTGCCGACGTGAAAATTGCCGTAATCGATGCTTGCGGTTCTGGCGCCATTACCCGCGTGAAGGGCGGTAAGGCAGTGCCCGCGTTCATGGTCGATCAGAGCAGCGACATGAAGGGGTACGCTTTTATCACGAGTAGTACGCAAGACGAATCGAGCCAGGAAAGCGACAAGCTCAAGGGTTCTTTCTTTACGCATTCGCTAGTGAGCGGGCTGCGTGGCGCAGGCGACTTGAGCAGTGACGGTAAGGTGACTTTGTCCGAAGCGTACCAGTTTGCGTTCAACGAAACTTTGCAGAAAACGGAAACGACGCTGGGCGGCGCACAGCATCCGAGCCGCGATATGAATCTTGCCGGAACGGGTGACGTTGTGATGACGGACTTGCGTGCGACTAGCGCTGGCCTTGATTTGGACGAAAGTGTATATGGACGCTTGTACATCCGCGATGAGAATGGTGAACTTGTGGCGGAACTCAACAAAAAGCGCGGACATGCGATGAGCCTTGGACTCCCGGCAGGGCGTTATGCGGTGAATCTCCAGCAAGATATAGACTACATGGGCACATCCGTTGTGCTTTCGAATGGCAAACGCGAGAAGGTTACGCTTGGCAATTTCAAGAGCGTCGCTGCAGAACAGACTGTGCTTCGCGGAGAAATTGGTGGCAATAGAAACTGCTTCAGCGGCGACCATGTTGCTTGTTCGTTGGATTCTTTAGACCATAACGGAAAGTTCCGTACAACATTCAATGTTATTGATAAGGATCCTTCTCCGCGTAAGGGCTTGCAGTTAGGATTGCTTGTGGCACAAACAAATGATTACATGTTGGGTTCGCAGGTGAGCTTGATTGCGAATATTGCAAAAAAAGAAATGCACGGTTTGCAGGCAGCGACTATCGTGAACGTGGCGAAAGACCATTTTGAAGGGGCTCAGCTTTCTTCTGTGGTGAACTATGCCGGCTCTTTAGATGGTGTTCAGGTCAGTTCTGCTTTGAACTTGACAAAGGACAAGTCTTCCGGAGCGCAAATCGGTATCGTTAACGTCGCTGCCGATACGCTTGATGGTGTGCAGGTCTCTGCGGGCGTCAATTATGCCAAGGCGACTGATTTGCAGGTAACCGCTGGTGTGAATGCGGCTCTTGCTGCAAAAACGCAGGTTGTTGCGGGTGTCAACTATGCCACAAATTCTAAAATTCAGGTAGCGGCAGGTGTGAATGCGACCCACGTCAATGAGAAAGTCCAGGTGGGCATTGTCAACTACGCGACGAAAGAAAAAGGCCGCCAGTGGGGTATTGTCAACGTTTGCGCTCATTGCGAAAAGTCTCCGGTCGGTATCATCAGCATCGTCGGGAACGGTGTGTGGAGCGTGACGCCCTACATCAATGAAATGGGCGCGCTTGGCGGTTCCGTTCATTTGGGTACGGCTTACTTCTATACCGTATTGGATTGGGCAGCTTTCTTCAAAAAAGGTTCTGGCTTTAGCGAATTTGAAAAGCATTATGAACACGGCTTCGGTATCGGAACGCAGTTCGGAAAGTACGGGAGCCACTTTGAACTCGAATACACGTTCTTCAATGTCTATGACAAGTTCCGTCTTGATGATGATGGCAAGTTCGGGTATCATCACCGTGGCCGCGTGGGCTATGTCTATCAAGTGCTCCCGTTCTTAGGCCTCTCGGTAGGCGGTACGCTGAACTTGACGAGTGAGGGGTATTTGAACAAGCTATTGCTCAAACCGCTTGGCGATTACCACGACGACGTCAGTTGCGATAACCATAAGGGGCGTTGGTGGCCCGGATTCTACGCAGGTCTCACCATCGGACGATTCTAGAGTATGAACAAAGGCCATTAAGTATCATTTTGTGTCTTTATGATACGAATTTGTGGAATCCAGTGAGTTTGCGGCTGGGTTCCGCTTTTTATAATGGCTCAGAAGGACCGAGTTTGATTTTCGTTAAATATTTAATAAGGTAAAAAAGATAAATTTTTTTTGAGTTTTATGGTAACACTTTTTGTACCTTGAAGTGTTTCATTGGGGTAAGGAATTGAATCTGTAATGAATTTTATGTTGAGAATAGTGGTTCTTGTTTCTTTTGTGGTTGCGTTTGCCGCAGCTCGCGAAAGTATTATCTTCAATGGAATTGTTCAAGATGAATCGTTTGAGGCTGGTGAAAAGCTGAATGTCGAGATTCTCGAAACGGGGGAGGCGCTGCAGACAACTGTGGGTACGCCTTTTAGTGTGGTGCTCCCAGAAGATACGCTTTGGAATGTTTGCGTGACAAATTCGGATACAGCTGGCGCCGAGAAGGAAAAGTGTTACAAGCTGATTTACCTCGGAAGCGATAGCACGTTTAGTCAAACATTAGGCGAGGCGTTTGCCTTAGATGAAGAAAGGGTAGGCGATGTTGCCGAAGCGAAGGATTCCGTGAAGTCTTCAATGGATTCGAGTGCCGTTCAAGACGATAATATCGATGCGCTCCTTGCTGCGGGCAGTACAAGCTCAAAGGTGACTGAACTGAAGAAAGTCGTGGTGCAGTTGCGTCGCCGTCCCAAGCGCAAACCGGGTGAATCTGTTGTCTCCGCGAAGTCCATCAAGCGCATGCCGGGTCTTGCCGAAGCGGATGTTATCAAGAGCATCCAGGCGCTTCCGGGCGTTGTCGCCAGTTCCGATTTCAGTTCCAAGATTTACGTGCGCGGTGGAGCCTCTG
>JAEEGJ010004726.1_pt1 | contig 44987 bp, 34 predicted proteins | sample 8958761 | NCBI WGS metagenome assembly JAEEGJ01 (sample SAMN16246546, study PRJNA631951) | gut metagenome | biome: gut microbiome; feature: rumen; material: RS-attached | host: Bos | place: Iran: Karaj | collected 2018-10
AAATAGAAATAAAAATAGAAAAAGAAAATAAAGAAAAACAGTCTGCTTGCGTGTGTCTTGACGACACGCAGCCGTCTGATGAGGGTGGCGCGCGCGAGCAGATGCCGGTGGCGTGGCGTCGATTGACGATAATGCCGACTGGAAAGATGGCAATCCGTTTTAATATGGAATACATAACTTGTACGCGTTGCGGGCAAACGCTGCCGCGCAGCAAATTAGAACGCATGAAGACGGGCACCTACCGCCGGGTGTGCAACCACTGTAAGTGGCTCTACTACGTAAAGCCCAGTCGTGATCGTCGCATCCTTCGCGAACTGGAGGCCCGCCACCACCATCCCAACGAAAAGTAGCTTTTCGCCCTCCGAAAAGTTACTTTTCACTCATCAAAAAGTAGCTTTTCGTTCGCCAAAAAGCTACTTTTTATTTTCCCCTCCCCCTTTAATCACTTATTCTGCCATTTTTTTGCCGGAATGAAAAATTGTGAGTATCTTTACACTATATTTAAAGAACTTAGAAATAACCTATAACAGTATGAATAGACTATTTGTGTTTCGAAATCTGCGAACTGTCGAAAGGACAGTCCAATCGTATTGCCATCTGTGCTGAAGAGATGATGAACAGTATCGTTGGCATGGTTGACAACGAGAGTAAGTCAGACAATCACTTCTTTGATATCCGCATCATGGAGATGATGGATGATAAGGGAGTGCAGGCGCATGGCATTCTGATTTTCGTCAAGTGGCGCGGCAAGTCGGTTAATCCCATCTGCGATCTCGCTCCCAATCCCGATTTGGTGATGAAAGGCAGCAACCTCAGTCTCCTCCTCGTCAACAAGTTATGCGATGATATCGACTACAACTATCGCAATGGTGTCAACTGCATCACCATAAAGTTCCTTAATTCGTAGTATCTGTCCCACGAGCAGTGATTACCGCCTTGTTAGGTGCGATGGGTGCAACTGTCGCAGACGCTCAAATCGTGTAGTCAATGGGACGGTGCAACTCGCGAGGATTGTATCGTCTTTCATTTAAAAAAAGTGATATAATATTTGGAAGTCTAAGTAATATTATCTATATTTGCAACATGTTATCAATAACAAGGAAGTAATCATAAAAACAATCTAAGCGATGAAACAGAATTTTTTTTCAAGACATTTTGCGTCGTTACTGGCTGTAACCGCTATCCTGTTAGGCACTCTGACAACATCCTTGCTGTCGTCGTGCTCGAACGAAGACTTGCCTGCCACTCAGGTTGATCCTGATAACATCGATTTGATGGAGCCGCTCACCATCGAGGCGGTTGAGGACGGTGAAGTGAACCTGTACCTGGACATGCAGTTGCCCGAGCCTGTTTATTACAGCGTGAATGGCGGTGAGAAGCAGGAGGTGACAGTGGTTGACGATGAGGCTGAGGTGGAGTTGGAGTACACAACGCTGAACCTGAAAGCCGGCGATAAGGTGCAGCTGTTCAGCCGAAACACCTGGTTGCACGACAATGAGAAGAGCAGAGGCTTCAGTGTCAGCTTTGAAATCGATTGCTACGTGTATGGTAATGTGATGAGTTTGATATCGCCTAATGGCAACTGGGCTGCTAATAAGGAAATCAAAGCGCCTTATGCCCTGGCTTCGCTGTTTTCTTATACCAACATCGTTACCCATCCCACACGTCAGCTGCAGCTGCCCGCTACCCGACTCACCAAGGGCTGCTACACCCACATGTTTGATAACAGTAAGATAGAGGTGGCACCCGAGTTGCCTGCCAACCGACTGGCCGAGCGCTGCTATAACTATATGTTTGGCTACTGCAAGAACCTGAAGAAGGCGCCAGTGATGAAGGCCACCCATCTGGCTGATGGTTGCTGCAGCTATATGTTCTGGTCGTGCGAAGGACTGATCGAGGCGCCTGAGCTGCCTGCCACCAAGATGTACGAGAGTTGCTATGAGTTTATGTTCGGCTGGTGCACATCGCTTGCTGCAGCACCCGAACTGCCTGCCACCCAGTTGGCCAAAGACTGCTATGCCGGCATGTTCGCTTCGTGCGAAGCACTCACCAAAGCACCTGAACTGCCTGCTACCACATTGGCCGTGAGCTGTTACTCGACGATGTTCTCGGGTTGCGCGAAGCTTACCGAAGCACCCGTACTGCCAGCTACAGAGCTGACCGACAGCTGCTATAGTGCTATGTTCTCGGAAACGGGACTGAAGGTGGCTCCCGTACTGCCAGCCACTACGATGGCCCGTTCGTGCTACGAAGGTATGTTCAGCTATTGCAATGTACTGACGCAGGCACCTGCACTGCCAGCCAAGCAGTTGGCCACCAGATGCTACGCCCATATGTTTTCGAGTTGTAAGAATCTTACTGGAACAGTAGAGTTGCCTGCCGAGCAGTTGCCTGAGCGTTGCTACAGTTTTATGTTCTATGGATGCAAGAAACTGAACAACGTGAAGTGTATGGCCACCACGATGACGGGCGACTTTGCCTTAGGCTCGTGGCTCGAGAAAGCAGGCACCGACGAGAGCGTCACCACACGTACGCTGACTCACGCTGCAGACACGCCATGGACCGTGAGCGACGAATATGCGAGAGGCACTACCGACTGGTTTGTTCCTACAGGCTGGACGCTGGTTAGTATGTAAGTGTATCAAAACCGTCAGATAGAATCAAAGCGGTGCAACTCTCACGAGCTGCACCGTTTGCCCTTTTATAAGGGTGAATTTAGTTGTTAGCAGGTTTATTTCGTTATACGGAGTACAGGAGCGATCTTGTTGCAGGGCTTGGGCAGGTTTACTACCAGTCCGTCGGCTGTTTGGCAAGCCTTGAGTTTGCCGTAGCCTAACAGATAAACGCTTGTAATAGTTTTCTTGAAATCGTGATTGCCTTTGGCCAGCGACTTGATGACCAAACGTCCATCCTGAGGCCATCCCATAGCGGTGGCGTAGAGGTATTTCTTGGTCTGGTTAAAGCGGATGTCGCGATAGTCCATACCGTTGTACTGACCCTCGTTAAAGCCCTGGGCGTTGATGGCAATGGCCTTCTCGGCTACAGGACCCTCGCCGAACTTAACCCAAGGACGGGTGCCAAAAATGCTTTCGCCGTTAGGTGTCATCCAAGCCTCGAGTTCGTCGAGGAACTGCGAGGCCTTCTCGTCGTAGGTGCCATCGGCACGCAAGGGGATATTGAGCAGCAGGTTGCCATTCTTGGATACGATGTCGACCAGCTGTTTTACCATGTTCTCGGATGTGCGGTAGCCGTGCTTGTAGGTGCTGGTGTTATAGTGCCAGTCGCCAATGCAGTTGCAGGTTTGCCAGGGCTCGGCGATAATCTGGTTGGGGGCACCACGCTCCACATCCCAGGTAAGAGCCTTCTTCTGATCCTCGCTCAGTATCTTACCAAACACCACGCTACGTGGATTCTTGTTATACATGTGGGTGGCAATCTTCAGTCCGCAGTCGCTGATGGGATAGAAGGGCAGCACCGTTACATCGAAGTAGATGAGATCGGGATTATAGCGGTTGATGGCATCGAGGGTGCGATCGTAGAAGTTGGTGACGAACTCCTCGGATGGTGTGGCTGCGCCGTTCTCCCAGCCCCACTGGGCATGTATCTGACCGTTGTTCCACGAGCGGTCGCTCATGGGGTGGTTCTGGGCGTAGAGCTTCTGGGGGTCGAGACCTTCCCACCACTTGCCTTTGCCATCGGCCTTAGTAAGCTTGCCATCGTAATATACGCCGGCTTTCGGACCGTTCTGATCGTAACGCTGTGCAGTTTCGTACCAGGTCCAGGCATGGTCGGCATGGAACGAGATTCCCAGTGGCAGTCCGGCATTCTTGGCAGCACGGGCCCAGCCTTCGAGGATATCCTTATGCGGACCGATGTTCTTGGAGTTCCACTCCTGATACTGCGAATCCCACAGGTCGAAGTTGTCGTGGTGATTGCCCAGTACAAAGAAGTACTGAGCACCACAACGCTTGTAGCGCTGCACGAGCGCCTCGGGATCCCACTTCTCGGCCTTGAACAAGGGCAGGATGTCCTTGAAACCGAACTCGGAAGGATGACCGTAGTGCTTTACATGGTGCTTGTACTGACTACTACCCTCGATATACATGCCACGAGCCATCCAGTCGCCAGAACCTTCGACACACTGAGGTCCCCAGTGGGCCCAGATGCCGAACTTGGCATTGCGGAACCATTCGGGGGTCTGGTGCGTCTCTAACGACTGCCAGGTTGGTTCGTACTTGCCCTGCTGCATCTGTTCATGACTTTCACTAACGGGTACCTTGTAATCTTGTGCAAAGGCAGTCAGCGAGGCGCCGACTGCCATGAACGTAAATAGTAGTTCTCTTGTTGTCATTAATTGTTAGTAAACGTAAGTATGAATTGTTATTTATATATCGGACCAAAATTCTTGCAGGCACGGTAGTCGGCGCCCTCCTTGTCCATGCCAAAGGCATTCCAGGCTGCAGGACGGAAGATGTCCTTGTCGGCTATGTTGTGCATGCATACGGGTATGCGCAGGATAGAGCAGAGTGTGAGCAGGTCGGCACCGATATGGCCGTAGGCGATGGCACCGTGGTTGGCGCCCCAGCAGTTCATCACGCTGTACACATCCTTAAAGCAATCCTTGGTAGCGTCGAGTCGTGGCACAAACCAGGTGGTAGGCCAGGTGGGATCGGTACGCTTGTCGAGTATGTTGTGGGTTTCGGCATCCAGTTCTACAGTCCAGCCTTCGGCCAGCTGCAGCACAGGACCTAAGCCTTGTACCATATTTATGCGAATCATGGTCATGGGCATGCCACCCTTGGTAACGAAGTGCGAGCTGTAGCCGCCACCACGGAAGTAGTCGCGATCGGCTGGCATCCAGCTGGTAGCCTTCAGGCAGGCCTCTACGTCGGCATCGGTCATATTCCAGAACTCCTTCATGGTGGGTTTTCCGTTAGCATCTGTCATGGCGCCTGTGGCATCGAGTGTGGTGGCACCGCTGTTGATAAGGTGGATGAATCCACCAGCAGCCTGTCCCTCAGGGCGATGGCCTGCCACACGCTCTACAGCCTCGGGGCTCCAGTAGGTGCGGATGTCGGAGAACATCACACCACGGTTGGTGAGCAGGTGGCCGAACAGCATCGACATGCCGTTGAGGAAATCGTTCTCGGTGGCCAGCACATCGGCTTCGCGACGGCCGTTCCAGTCGAACGAGGTACAGAGCATCGACTCAGGGAAGTCGAAGTTGGGCTTGTAATCGGTCCACTGGCGCTGGCCCTGTACACCGCCAAAGATGGCGTTGTGGCCCAGTGCCTCTTCCTTATAGCCCATCTCCAGCAGGCGTGGGTTGCCGTGCATCAGGTCGCGGATAATCATCATGGTCTTAACGGTGAACTCCCAGTCGGCATCCTTTTCCTGGCGGTTCTTGCCCTTGCCTTTACCGTTGAAGGTGGTCATAGGTGTGCCGGGGAACAGGGGGCGGTCCTCGTTATAATCGTGGCCCTCCTGGGGCTTGCAGTATTTCTCTACCCACTGCATGGCCTTGTTGAACTCATCGGGATCGAAGATGCCGAAATCAACACGGCGCAGAATCTCGACCAGTGATACGTACTCGGTGCGCATGCCCAGATACTGCTGCAGGAAATCGGCGTTAACGATACTGCCGGCAATACCCATGCAGGTGTTACCTAATGAGAGGTAGCTCTTGCCCTTCATGGTGGCTACGGCCTGTGCGGCACGTGCAAAGCGCAGCAGTTTCTCGGCTACATCGGCGGGGATGGTGTTATCGTCGAGGTCCTGTACATCGTGTCCATAGATGCCAAAGGCAGGCAGTCCCTTCTGGGCGTGGGCGGCCAGTACGGCAGCCAGATACACAGCGCCTGGACGCTCGGTGCCGTTAAAGCCCCAAACAGCCTTGGGGTAGTGGGGATTCATGTCCATGGTTTCTGAACCGTAGCACCAGCACGATGTAACGGTGATGGTGGCACCAACACCCTCACGTTCAAACTTCTGGGCGCAGGCAGCACTCTCGGCCACACGACCGATGGTAGTGTCGGCAATCACGCACTCAACAGGCGAGCCGTCGCCATTACGCAAGTTTGAACTGATGAGCTGGGCTACAGCCTTTGCTAAAGCCATTGTTTTTTGTTCGAGGCTTTCGCGAACGCCCCCTTGACGACCGTCGATGGTGGGGCGAATACCAATTTTAGGATAGTTATTCATGATTGTTGGGAGTTATTATTGAGTAGTTGTAGTTATTAATCTTCGTAAAGGTAGAACATGCGGTCCATCATGCGCCACTTCTCGTCGGAAGTACTGCCTGGCTTGCAGGCCTGGAACATGGCTACGTAATCTTCCCATTCGGCCTGGCGAGGCAGGGTGGCCAGTCGGGCCATGGCGCTGTCCCAATCAAAATCCAGTGGGGTTTCTACAATCATGAACAAACGGTTATCCAGGATGTAGAGCTCCATCTCGAGGATGCCCACCTCACGGATACCTGCTAAGATTTCGGGCCAGGCATGCAGGCGGTCGTGCGCCTCCTTGTACTTGGCTATCAGCTCAGGATCGTTTTTAAGATCCATGGTTTGGCAATACCTTTTTACGGGCATGCTGTAAGTCTTGCATTTGTAACCTGAAATTTTCTCGTCCATTATCGTAGTTTTCTTTTTTGTCGGCGCAAAGTTAAGGAATAATTTTAAATACACCAATCAACAAACGCGTTTTTTTAGAGAAAATCGACGGCAGAATGGTAAAAAAGTTAATTTTGTTTCAGATTTATAGCACTTTATCGATATTTTATAGTTAGTTTTCGAATCGGCACTGAAAAAAACTTGAAATTTGTTGTATATTTAAAATAAATGTTGTTACTTTGTAAACGAAACACTATAAACACTTGGTTATGAACTATCCTATAGACAAGCTTCACTTACTGACCCTGAACGTAGGACTGGCCGACCATATGGCCGACTGGAACTGGAAAAATGTGCGCAGTCCGTTTGCGCGCTTGTATTACGTTACCGATGGTACGGCGCAGGTTGAGATGCCGTCGGGTGTTTACACGCTGATACCTAACCATCTGTATTTTATACCAGCCTATACCATGCATAGCTATATCTGCGATGCACCGTTCTCACATTATTATATACATATATACGAGGATATGCACAGCGATATGAGCATACTGGACCAATGGGACTATCCCGTGGAGGTAAAGGCGGCTCCGGGCGATCTGGAACTGGTAAGGCGACTGTGCTTTATCAACCCATTCCTGAAGCTGCAGCAGTCGGACCCTGAAGCGTACGACAACCACCAGACGCTGATTAGTAACCTGGAACTTAATCAGCGCCGTCCGTTCTGCGATAAGGTAGAGAGTCGTGGTATCCTGTACATCCTGATGTCGCGATTCCTGAAGTATGCCACGCCTAAGGCCGATGTGAAGGACGACCGTATACAACTGACGCTGGCCTATATACGCAAGCACATCGGCGAAAGGCTCGACATAGAACAGCTGGCCGAAAAGGCCTGCATGTCGAAGGATCATTTCATACGCGTGTTTAAGCACGAAACAGGCGAAACACCCAATGCCTTTATTACCAAGCGCAAGCTGGAGAAGGCCGAGCTGACACTGGTAACCACCAACATGGCCGTGAACCGTATAGCCGACGCGTTAGGCTACGACGACTACTCGTACTTTAACCGCATTTTCAAGAAAAACTCGGGTATGACGCCCCAGCAATACCGTAAAAGTCATTTTAAATTGTAAGGACCGGTATATGACTTCTGCAGGCCGCCCCAGTTGATGATGGCTTTCTGAAGCATCTGACCTGGGTCTAAGGCCTTGAAGGTAATGGTGTGATGTGTTGCCTGCTGGTTGATGGCAAAATGCAGCTGGCAGCCGATACCATTACGCATCACCTGATCCTTCCACGAACGGCCGTATTCGGCAAAGTTGTTCTCGAATATTTGTGGCTGGCCACCATCGATGCTGACGGCTATGCGATTGCTCTTGCCTTTATAGATGGGCCAGAAGGGCACGGCATAGAAACATACATCGATACTGTCGGCGGCTATCTGAGGCAGCTGATAGCTGACTTCGCCTAACTGCACGACTTGCCAATCGTAGCCAAGACCTTTCACTAACTGAGCATCGCTGCTCTTATGGGCATATTGGCTTAGGTTTACCACGTAGCAGCCGGTTAGTGGCTGGTGCTTGGGAGTGAGGTCGACGGGCTTTTCGCCTGCACCTGCAGTATAGGTTACTTCGGGCTTGTTCTGGAACAGGGCACAGAAGGCAGGGGCCAGTGCCATCATGCCACGCCATTTGCCATCCAGCTGCTCGTTATAGCGGCGGTTCAGGGCGTTGATGCTGTCGTAGGCGGCCTGCATCTGACGGGCTGCCCAGTTGGCTTCGGCCTTACGTCCTGCTGCCAGCAACTCCTGGTTGAGCTGGGCCATCAGGAACTTACGGTTCATCTGGTAGGCACCCTGTACGGGGTGTTGTAGCAGTTCGAAGAAGGCGGCAGCACGCTGCTCGCTTTCGGATTTCATCTTATTGCCCATCTGTTCTACCTCATCGCTGATGCGCTGGTAGTCGGCTAAACGCTGCTGGGCCTCGCTGTAGTTCTGGAACGAGTATTCGGTAGGCTTCAAGCCTGTGTGGGCAGCATCGTCCCACTCGTACTCCCATCCCATGTATTCGGGCTTGCGGCTCCAGGCTAAGCGCATGTAAGTGTCGAGGATATCCTGGTAGTTGCCTTTGCCAAACAGCTGTTCCAACAGGTTGCTCTGGTGGCGGTTCACGTTGTCGAAACTGAAGTTGTGGATGTTCCACGCCATGTCCATAAACGTTTGTATACCTAGCTCCATGGGCTTGATGTCGCCTACGTTCAGCAGCCAGTAACGGTCGGCGCCGTGGTCGTAGGCTTTCTTCAGCTCTTCGTACATCAGTACGGGTGGGGTACTGTAAATCCACAGGTAATCGTGGGGCGCACCTAAATAAGATATGTGGTAATACACACCTGCACCACCACTACGTTTCTGTTCGTCGGGGTTCGATACGCGTTTCATGTAGCCGTAGTTGTCGTCGACCCATACCAAGGTGATATCGTCGGGTACCTGCAAACCATTCTCGTAGATATCCATGGTTTCCTTATAGGGTACGAATATCTGCGGAATGTCGGTGGCGGGTTTGCCAATGTGCTGCTCGAGCAGTTGGCGCTGGTCCTTTATCACCTGTTGGATAAGTGGCACACGCTCCTCCATGGGCAGGTTGCCACGCAAGCCGGCATCGTGAACGCCACGCATGGCGGTGGTGTAGATGTTCTCGTACTGTGAGGCTTCGGCCAGGCGATCGTCCCACTTCTTATAGATGGTGGCCTTGTTGGTTTTATAGTTCCAATCGCCGTCACGCTGTTCGTCCCACTCGCTCTTGGCGGCGTTGTTCAGCAGCAGGGGCTCGCAGTGGCTGGTGGTGATGATGATACCGAATGAGTCGGCCACTACCTTGCTTTCGGGATGACTGTAGAAAGCGCCTGTACACGAGTGCATGGCAGGGGCCAGCATGTTGGCCTTGAGTCGCAGCAGCAGCTCGCATACCTTGGCATAGGTCTTAGGACCGATATCGCCTAATGCCTTTTCGAAGTTGGTCGACGACCATGGTTTCAGACCCCAGTCTTCGTCGTTAATAAACACACCACGATATTTTACGGTTGGTTCGCCCGAGGCATAGTAGTCGCAATCGACGGCGGCATCGGGGTTCTTGGCTGTGGGAACATCGGCCCACCAATACCAGGGTGATACGCCGATGCGTTGTGATACATCGTAAATGCCGTAGATGGTGCCGCGTTTGTCGCTACCGGCAATAACCAGTCGGGGCTTCTTCTCGTTGGTAACGGTAATCACGTAGCTCTCCCATTTGCCCTTTAAATCATTCTCCTTAAGTATGCCCTTGGCAATCAGGCTTTTGATGCTTTTACTGCCGTAGGTGCCAACCACAATCTCGGATGGTCCACCTGTGGTACCGGTAACGGTTGTAATGTCGTTGCGCAAGTCGCCGATAGCGCGCACTACCTGATAGGTTTCGGTCTTGTCGAAACGGATAGTTGAATTCTTTACTTTAAAAGTTCTGCCTTCGGCGCAAAGCGGAATGAGCAGTAGTAGCCAAATAAGTCTTTTCATTATTATGTATAGTTTTGAGTTTATCGGCTGCAAAGATAATGCATTTATTTGAATTGAACAAATATAAATCCATATAAATAGGGATTGTGAGGGCCGGCGGAATGTAGTACCTTTGCACCCATGCAAACAGACATCATAGAGAAGTATAACCGTCCGGTACCGAGATACACCAGCTATCCACCGGCAAATTACTTTAGTAACTTTACCGAGGCCGACTATCTGATGATGGTTGATCAGAGTAACGAGGCCCGACAGAACCAGATATCATTCTACCTGCATATACCCTTTTGCAGGCACTTGTGCCATTACTGCGGCTGCAACTCGTATCCTCAGGCCAAGCCCGAGGTGGTAAAGGCGTATGTTGAGGCTCTGCACAAGGAGATCGACCTGGTGGCTAAGCATATCAGCGATGGTCGACAGATCTCGCAGATACACTATGGCGGCGGCAGTCCTACGGCATTGCCCATTGCCATGATTAAGGAGCTGAACGAGCACCTGTTATCGATAGCGCCTACCATTGAGCGCCCCGAGATTGCCATCGAGTGCCATCCCGGTTATCTGGATGCCAACGACTGGCAGCAGCTTACTGCATGCGGTTTTACACGCTATAGTCTGGGTGTGCAGGACTTGCGCCCCGAAGTGCTGAAGGTGGTGAACCGACGTGAGTCGATGATGCCTGTGGGTGAGATTCTTGAGATGCTGCACGAGAGTGGGGCAACGGTGAATCTCGACTTCCTGTATGGATTGCCCCTGCAAACTATCGACTCGTTCCGTAATACCATCGAGCAGGCGGCTGCATGGCGACCCGACCGACTGGTTACTTTCTCGTATGCACATCTGCCAAAGCTGTTCCCACGACAGCAGATACTGGATAAGGTGGGACTGCCTGCCAACCAGGAGAAGAACGGCATGTATGAGGCGGCTACAGAGGTGCTGACAGCGGCCGGCTATCAGCCCATAGGTCTGGACCATTTTGTGCTGCCCGATGACGAACTGGCTGTGGCGCTTGGCAAGGGACAGCTGCACCGTAACTTTCAGGGCTACTGCACACGTCGTACAACGGCGCAGGTGTATGCCTTTGGTGTAACGGGTATCAGTCAGCTGGACGACTGCTACGCCCAGAACGGTCGCGATATCAACACGTATATCGAAACCCTGAACAGTGGTCAGCTCTACATTTCACGCGGCTATCATCTTACCCCTCAGGAAAAGCTGGTGCGCCAGGTGGTAGAGACGCTGATGTGTAACTACACCCTGAACTGGAGCGACGTGGCTGCACACCTGGGTGTGAGTGCCGCTGAGGTGCGCGAGGCCTGTGGCTACAACGAAACCACATTCAGCGAGATGCAGGCCGACGGACTGTTACGCTTTGACGACGACCATATTGAGGTGAACACCTGTGGGCGCCCATTTGTGCGCTGCGTGGCTGCTGCACTCGACCCACTGATGGCTCATAACGACAAACAATTCTCAAAACCGATATAACAATGCAAAAACGTGATATAGTAGTGATAGGTGCCGGACTGACTGGACTGAGCACTGCCTTTAACCTGAAGAAGATGGGCCGCGATGTGCTGGTGCTTGAAAAGCAGAACCGCATAGGTGGCCAGATAGCTACGCACAACGAGGATGGATTTACGTTCGAGAGTGGTCCTAACACTGGCGTGGTATCGTTTCCCGAGGTTACCGAGTTGTTCCGTGATCTGGAGGGACGCTGCCAGATGGAGACAGCCCGTGAATCGTCGAAGCGCCGACTGATATGGAAAGGCAGTGAGTTTCATGCTTTGCCTGCCAGTTTGCCAGCAGCTATCAGTACCCCCTTGTTTACACTGAAGGATAAGTTCCGCATTCTGGGTGAGCCCTGGCGTAAGAAGGGTACCGACCCTGATGAACCTGTAGGTGCACTGGCACAGCGCCGACTGGGCCGCTCATTCTACGAGTATGCCGTTGATCCGTTTGTGTCGGGTGTGTATGCCGGTGATCCGATGAAGCTGACTACCCGCTATGCGTTGCCTAAACTTTATAACCTAGAGGCTAACTACGGCAGTTTTGTGCGTGGTGCCATTGCTAAGGCCAAGGAACCCAAGAGCGAGCGCGACCGCTTGGCTACCAAAAAGGTGTTCTCGGCCTTTGGCGGTTTGCAGAATCTGGTAGAGGCACTGGCTGAGGGCATCGACATTGTAACCGGTGCACAGGCGATAACGGTGATGCCCGATGGCGAGCACAAATGGCTGATACGCTATAACAACGGTACCGAGGAGATACACTGCAACCATGTGATTACCACTGTGGGTGCTTATGCCTTGTCGTCGTTGCTGCCCTTTGTGGCGCAGGAGCAGATGGCGCCTATCAGCAAGCTTTACTATGCACCTATCATACAGGTGTGCGTGGGCATTAAGAACACTGGCGGTATCGACTATGCGGCCTTTGGCGGTTTGGTGCCCAGCAAGGAGCAGAAGAAGGTGCTGGGTATCTTGTTCCCATCGGCCTGCTTTGTGCAGCGTGCACCCGAGGGGGGAGCACTGTACTCGTACTTTATGGGTGGCGCCCGACATACCGACTATCTGCAGAAGAGTGATGCCGAGATACGCTCGATGGTGCGTGAGGCTTTCCACAGCATGCTGAAATATCCTATGAACGTAGAGCCCGACATGATACGTATTTTCCGTCATGAGCATGCCATTCCGCAGTATGGCGTGGATAGTGGCGAGCGCTTTAAGGCGGTGGAGGCTATCCAGCAGCAGTACCCTGGACTGATTATAGCCGGTAATCTGCGCGACGGTATCGGCATGGGTAACCGCATTCAGCAGGCAGCCACTATCGCCCGATTATTTCAAAAATAAGATTAAAATCAACGCCCAAATGATGCGGCGTTAAAGAATTATTACTATCTTTGTGGCCACAATAACAAAAACAGTGGTTATGAAGAGACTTTTGATGATGTCCCTATTCGTGGGATTCTGCGCTACAGCGATGGATGCGCAAGGTTTGCCGTATCAGAATGCGAACCTATCAGCAGCACAGCGAGCTGATGACCTGTTGAACCGACTGACGCTCGATGAGAAGGTGAGTCTGATGATGGATACATCGCCTGCCATCCCCCGTTTGGGTATTCCTCAGTTCCAGTGGTGGAACGAGGCGCTGCACGGCATCGGTCGTAACGGCTTTGCTACCGTATTCCCCATCACCATGGCTATGGCGGCTTCGTGGGACGATGCGCTGCTGCACCAGGTGTTTACGGCTGTGAGCGACGAGGCGCGTGTAAAAGCCCAGCAAGCCAAGCGTACAGGGGATATCAAACGCTATCAGAGTTTATCGTTCTGGACACCGAACATCAATATATTCCGTGATCCCCGTTGGGGCCGCGGACAGGAAACCTATGGCGAGGACCCTTACCTGACGGCTAAGATGGGACTGGCTGTGGTGCGTGGCTTGCAGGGTGTAGGCTACAACGGCGAGGACCTGGGTGTAAGCAAATATCGTAAGCTGCTGGCATGTGCCAAGCATTTTGCCGTGCATAGCGGTCCGGAGTGGAACCGTCATGAGTTTAATATCGAGAATCTGCCTGAACGTGATTTGTGGGAGACCTATCTGCCTGCCTTTAAGGCACTAGTGCAGGAAGGAAAAGTGGCCGAGGTGATGTGTGCCTATCAGCGTATCGACGGTCAGGCCTGTTGTGCGCAGACCCGTTACGAGCAGCAGATACTGCGTGACGAATGGGGCTTTGACGGACTGATTACCAGCGACTGTGGTGCCATTCGTGATTTCCTGCCTCGTTGGCATAACGTGGCCAAGGATGGGGCCGAAGCCAGTGCTAAAGCCGTGTTGGCTGGTACCGACGTGGAGTGCGGTTCGGAGTACAAGCACCTGCCTGAGGCTGTGCGTCGTGGAGATGTGAAGGAAGCCGATATTGATCGCAGTCTGCGCAGACTGTTGATAGCCCGTTTTGAGTTGGGCGATATGGATAGCGACGACCTGAATGCATGGACCAAGATACCAGAGACAGTAGTGGCTTCGCCGGCACATAAGGACCTGGCCCTGAAAATGGCACTGAAGAGCATTGTGCTGCTGCAGAATAAAAATAAGGTGCTGCCTTTGGGCAATCCGTCTAATGCTGGCGCAGGCTCTGACAAGGATATTGTGGTGATGGGTCCGAATGCCAACGATTCGGTGATGATGTGGGGTAACTATGCCGGCTATCCAACACACACCGTGACGGCACTGGATGGTATCACCCGTATGGCAAAGTCGCTTTCGCCCGATGCCACGGTACGTTTTATTCAAGGCTGCGGGCTGACACGAAACGAGGTGTTCGAGAGTCGCTTCAATCAGATAAAAGATCCGTTAGGTAATAGCGGCATACAGATAGCTTACTGGAATAATACCGAGATGCAGGGCGCACCTGTAACGGTGGTGAACCGTAAGCAGCCCGTACAGCTGAGTAATGGCGGTAATACGGTGTTTGCACCTGGCGTGAACCTGGAGAACTGCTCGGCACGACTGGACGGTACACTGGTGCCGACAGCCGATGAGACACTGAGCTTTGAGATTAGCGGCGACGACCGCTTGCGCCTGATAGTGAATGGCGATACATTGGTGAACATCTGGAATCCACGTCAGCGTATTCAGAGCGGTAAGAAGGAGATAGCCGTAAAAGCCGGACAGCACTACCGCATTCAGATTGACTATGTACAGGAAACGGGTTACGGTGCCTTGAACTTCGATATCAAGAGGCGTGTGAACCCAACAGCCGAGGAGCTGTTGGCTCAGATAGGCAATACCCAGACCATTATATTTGTAGGTGGTATATCGCCTAACCTGGAGGGTGAGGAGATGCGTGTGAACGAGCCTGGCTTTAAGGGGGGCGACCGCACCAGCATAGAACTGCCACAGGCACAGCGCGACTTGTTGGCTGTGCTGCATAAAGCTGGCAAGAAGGTGATTTTTGTAAACTGTTCGGGATCGGCCATGGCGCTGGCTCCGGAACTGGAAACATGCGATGCTATCCTGCAGTGGTGGTATGGTGGCGAGCAGGGTGGTGCTGCCTTGGCTACAACACTGTTTGGTATGGTAGCCCCCAGTGGAAAACTGCCGGTGACCTTCTATAAGAGTACCGACGAGTTGCCCGATTTCCTGGATTACACCATGAAGAATCGTACGTACCGTTATTACGAAGGCGAGCCGCTGTTCCCATTCGGTTTCGGTCTGGGCTACACCACTTTCGATATAGCCAAACCTATCTATAAAAATAATAAGGTACAGGTGCGCGTAAAGAATATGGGCACTACAGCCGGTACCGAAACTGTACAGGTATATATCCGTCGTCTGGCTGACAAGGAAGGCCCAAAGAAATCGCTGCGTGCCTATCAACAGGTAACCCTGAATGCAGCAGAGGCAAAGACCATCAGTATAGAACTGCCACGTAAGAGTTTCGAGGGTTGGGATGTGAAAACCAACACTATGCGCGTAGTGCCTGGCAAGTACGAGGTGATGGTGGGCAACTCGAGTGCCGACAAAGATCTGAAGAAAATAATAGTCAACATTAAATAACAACAACCAATGACAAAAAAGTTTTTAATAGGTGCAGCCACAGTGCTGCTTGCTTTAACCAGTTGCCATAATGACAACACCAACACAGAGACGTCGGTATCGTTCGACGAAGTTTTAACCACCCGTAGAAGCGTACGCAGCTACGATGCTACCAAGAAAATCTCGGAGGCCGAAGTACGCGAACTGCTCAAGGCTACCCAGGAGGCACCATCGTGGGCTAACCAGCAGCCTTCGAAGTATTATGTGGCTATCGGCGAGGAGAAACTGAAGGCCGCCATGGAGATGATTGGCGCCAACAAGGATCGCGTGGCCGATGCACCGGTACTGATTGTGTCGACCTTTGAGCGCGGAAAATCGGGCTATTTCCAGGGACAGGCTACCAACGAGGTAGGCGAAGGCTGGGGTGCCTACGATAACGGACTGAGCAACTGCTACCTGATATTGAAGGCACGTGCCATGGGATTCGATACCCTGATTATGGGTATGCGCGACGCCGACCAACTGAGAGCACTGTTTGACATCCCCGAGAACGAGACTATCATGGCTGTGATTGCCTTGGGCTACAGAGCCGAAGAGCCTACACATCCCGACAGACGAGACCTAGATGATATCGTAAAGTTCTTCTAATCAAGGACTTCTAAATACGTATCGCAAGCGATATATAGTTAAACTCTCTTAAAGTTTTCACTAAATCGCTTGCGATATAAATAATTATGCTTACCTTTGCATCGCAAACGATATAATTGTAATAATGATATGAGTAAGATTTATGATTTCAAGGCTCTGACGAGCAAAGGTAAGGAGATTGATTTCTCTGAGTTCCAGGGAAAGGTGCTGCTGGTAGTTAACACAGCCAGCAAGTGTGGATTCACCCCTCAGTTCGAAGGATTGGAGGCGTTGAACCAGAAGTATAAGGATCAGGGACTGGTGGTTATCGGTTTTCCCTGCAACCAGTTTAAGGAGCAGGATCCAGGTACCGACAGCGAGATTAGCGAGTTCTGCCAGTTGAACTACGGCGTTACCTTCCAGATTATGAAGAAGATTGATGTGAATGGTGCTGCTGCCGATCCTATTTTTGAGTATCTGAAGACACAGGCTCCCACCGAGGAGTATAAAGGTTTAAAGGCCAAGGCTGCCAAGGCTCTCTTCAAAACCATCAGCAAGAGTGTAGAGAAGGACAGCGATATTAAGTGGAATTTCACCAAGTTCCTGATTTCGAAAGACGGTGATACCATTAAGCGCTATGCACCTACTACCGAGCCCGCTGACTTTGAGAAGGACATTGAGGCCATGCTTGGTTAATTGAAAATTAAAAATAAAAAATATGCACGAAGAATTACGACTCGATAATCAAGTCTGCTTCCGTTTGTATACGGCTACACGTTTAATAACTCAGGCTTATACGCCTCTGCTGAATGAGCTGGGTATTACCTATCCGCAGTATCTGGTAATGATGGTACTGTGGGAGCAGGACGCCCAACCTGTGAACGACATTGCACGCCGACTGCTGCTGGAAACAAACACCGTTACGCCGCTGCTGCAGCGTATGGAGAAACTGGGCATAGTGACCCGACAGCGCGGAAAGGAGGATAAGCGCCAGCAGATAGTATCGCTTACCGAGAAAGGTAAGGCGATGGAAGAGCAGGCTTATCAGGTTATTCCCGCCGGTATGGGTCGTGAACTGAGTGCTTGTCCGTTCCAGCTTGACGACTATGAGCGGTTGGCTGGTGAACTGGACACCATCATCAACACATTACGACAAAAATAATATTCAGCCGATGTGGATACCGTAATTTTGTTTCACCTCGCTCATCACAAAGGTGCTCTCGATAGAGGCCAGGCTTTCTATCTCGCCCAGTTTGTTGAGCACGAATTCCTGGTATTGTTTCATGTCGCGCGCGCGTACCTTTAAAAGGTAGTCGTAGGCACCCGAGGTGTTGTAGCATTCGGTAACCTCAGGTATGCGCTGGATGCGACGAACAAATGAGTCGGCAATCTCGTGGTTAATATGCTTGAGTTTAACCTTGCAGAAAACCTGCAAGCCCTGACCCAATTTCTCGGGATCGAGAATAGCCACATACTTTTTAATATACCCCTGTCTTTCGAGTCGTTTCTGACGCTCAAAGACGGGGGTTGGTGTTAAATGAACGGCATCGGCCAGCTCTTTGGTGGTCAATTTGGCGTTTTTTTGCAGTGTTTTCAGTATCTGCAAGTCGGTTTCGTCCAGGATATCTGCCATAACTTAGAGTTTTATTCTGTTTGGATACTATTTTAAGCTCTTAAACGGAAAGATTTTCTTTCTCGACTGCAAAATTAGGTATATTTTCTGAATTAAACAAGAAATTTGGTAGATTTTTCTAAACCTATTACCTTTGCACCCAGAAAGTTTAATCAAATAAAAAGAAAGGAATAAAGTTATGAGTACAAGTAAGAATTATCGTTTCGAGACTTTGCAACTGCATGTAGGCCAGGAACAGGCCGACCCCGCTACTGATGCACGTGCCGTGCCCATCTATCAGACCACAAGCTATGTGTTCCACAACTCAAAGCATGCTGCCGATCGTTTCGGACTTCGCGATGCTGGTAATATCTACGGTCGACTGACCAACTCTACACAGGGTGTGTTCGAGGATCGTGTAGCAGCACTCGAAGGTGGTGTAGCAGGTCTTGCAGTTGCCAGTGGTGCAGCCGCTATTACTTACGCTCTGCAGAACATTGTGCAGGCAGGTGACCATATCGTAGCTGCTGATAACCTGTATGGTGGTTCTTACAACCTCATTACCCATACACTGGCTACCCAGGGCATTACCAATACCATCGTGAATGTAAACGATCTGGCTGCGCTCGAGGCTGCCATCAAGCCCAACACAAAAGTAGTATATGCCGAGACCTTCGGCAACCCTAACAGCGATGTGCTCGACCTTGAGGGTGTGGCTGCTGTTGCTCACAAGTATGGCATCCCATTCATCGTTGATAACACCTTCGGTACCCCATACCTGATCCGTCCATTGGAGCATGGTGCCGACATCGTAGTACACTCGGCCACTAAGTTCCTGGGTGGACACGGAACCTCACTGGGTGGTGTGATTGTAGATGGTGGTAAGTTCGACTGGAAGGCTAATCCCGAAAAATTCCCCACACTGGCTAAGCCCGATCCATCGTACCATGGTATCGTATTTGCCGATGCAGTAGGTGCTGCCGCTTACGTGACTCGTATCCGTGCCGTGATTCTGCGCGATACCGGAGCTACACTGTCGCCATTCAATGCCTTTATCCTGCTGCAGGGTGTTGAGACACTGAGTCTGCGTGTAGAGCGTCACGTGGAGAATGCACTGAAAGTTGTTGACTTCCTGGCCAACCATCCAAAGGTGGCTAAGGTTAATCACCCAGCATTGGCAAGTCATCACGACCATGCTTTGTACAATAAGTATTTCCCACAGGGTGGTGCCTCAATCTTCACCTTCGAGATTAAGGGCGGTCAGGAAGAGGCCTGGAAGTTTATCGATGCCCTGCAGATTTTCTCACTGCTGGCTAACGTGGCCGATGTGAAGAGTCTGGTTATCCACCCATATACCACCACTCACTCACAGCTGAGTCCTGAGGAGCTGGCTGAGCAGCACATCACGCCATCAACCATCCGCTTGAGTATCGGTACTGAGCACATCGACGACATTATTGCCGACTTGTCGCAGGCTTTTGACCAAATTTAACGGGAACGGGGAGTAAAATCCCCGTTTTTCAACAATATACCAAACGTTTGGTATATAGAATGCCACACAAAAGGGATTGTGAGACTGCAAAAAACGTCGTACCTTTGCAGTGTGATAAAAATCATATTGAAGAGAGAGATTTATTTGTTATTAATTTTATAAAAAAGGTAAGGATTATGAGTAAAATCGCAAAACAGCTGACAGAGCTCGTCGGCAACACTCCACTTCTTGAGCTCAACAAGTTTTCACAGGCAAAGGGTCTGGAGACTCCTGTTATTGCCAAGGTAGAATTCTTTAATCCTGGTGGTAGCGTAAAAGATCGTATCGCACTGGCGATGATTGAAGACGCAGAGGCCAAAGGCATCTTGAAGCCAGGTGCAACCATTATCGAACCAACCTCTGGAAACACGGGCGTAGGACTGGCACTGGTATCAGCCGTCAAGGGCTACCATTTGATCCTTACCATGCCTGAAACCATGAGTGTAGAGCGCCGAAACCTTGTGAAAGCCTATGGTGCCGAGGTACGACTCACTTCTGGTAAAGACGGCATGCCAGGCGCCATCCGCGCTGCTGAGGAACTGCGCGACTCTATCCCTGGTGCTGTGATTCTGCAGCAGTTTGAGAACGCTGCTAACCCTGCTAAGCACTATGCTACCACAGGTCCTGAGATCTGGCGCGACACCGATGGACAGGTCGATATCTTTATCGGCGGTGTTGGTACTGGTGGTACTATCAGCGGTACAGGTAAGTATCTGAAGGAGCAGAATCCAAACGTGAAAATTATTGCTGTAGAGCCCAAGTCGAGCCCTGTACTGAACGGCGGTCAGAGCGGTCCTCACAAGATTCAGGGTATCGGTGCAGGTTTCATTCCCAAGACCTACGATGCAACTGTTATCGACGAGGTGTTTGATGTAGAGAACGACGCTGCTATCCGTACAGGTCGTGAGATTGCTCAGCAGGAAGGTCTGCTGGTAGGTATCTCGGCAGGTGCAGCCCTCTATGCTGCTACCGAGGTGGCTAAGCGTCCTGAGAATAAGGGTAAGAAGATAGTAGTGCTGCTGCCTGATACTGGCGAGCGCTATCTCTCGACAGTGCTTTATGCATTCGAAGATTATCCACTTTAAGTTGTTTGTTAATAAAAAGTGGGTGACCGTTTGGTCACCCATTTTTTTTATTCCGATAGCATTGTTATTTCGATGCGGCGTTTGGCTGCCAGAATCTTCTGGGCCATACGCTGTACGTCGGCAGCGGTTACCTCGTTAACCAGTTTGCAGTAGTCGCGGTCGAAATCGGTATCATCGTCCAACTCGTGCCAGATAATGTAACTCCAGTAATCGTTGGTGATAGCCATCTGGGCATACTGCTTGGTGAGATACTCCTTCACCTTCTTCAGCGATGTGGCAGCAGGACCGTTGTTGGCGATGTTCTGCAGCTGCTGGTAGATGATTGGGTTCAACTCGCCATAGCGACTGGGATCGGCATTGTAGGCAATCTTCAAGGTGGCATTAGGATGCTCGTCCTTATCCAGGTCGAAATCTACGCTGACACCGTAAGTACCGCCTTTCTCCTCACGAACAGAGTCGGTATAGGCGATAGAGAGACAACGCTTCAGGAAGTCGAGCTCGAGATCGCTCTTTGGGGTGAAATCTACATCTGCGGTCAGGTAGATGCTGACATTAGCCAATGGTGTAGCCATCTTTTTGGTGAACTTTACCACCTGCTGTCCATCCACAATCTGTGGTACGTTGGCCTGGTTGGTCTGTTCGTGCTTGCCAGTAGCAGGCAGGGCGGCCAGATACTGACAGAGGTACTGGCGTAACTGCTGTTCGTCGAAGTTTCCGATAATCACGGTCTTGAAATTAGCGGCATCGCTGAATCGCTCCTTGTAAATCTCAAGGATGCGGTCGTAGCTGATCTTATCGAGTGTTGACTGTACCACGGGAGCCACACGGGGATGATGGCCATAGAGCACGGCACGGATAGAGTCGTTGTAATCTACCTTAGGTGAAGCATTACGGTTGGCCAGGAACGCACGCTGACGGTTCATCAGACTGGCAAAAGCTGCCTCATCGCGGCGTGGCTGGGTGAAGTAGAGATACGAGAGCTGGAACATGGTCTCCATATCCTTCAGCGAAGCACTACCGCTGATGCTCTGTCCCTTGGTGCCAACAGAAGGGCTAACACGCACACTCTTACCAGTGAGCATCTTGCGCAGGGTAACGGCATCGAACTGACCTACGCCACCTTCGGTAGCACCACTGGTAATCATCGAGAAGTTGGGGATGTCCTCATCGCCATAGAGCGAGGTGCCACCTTCGCCATACATGCGCATAGAAACGGCATCGGCCTCGTAATCGGTCTTCTTGGTATATACCTTCATGCCGTTGCTCAGGGTGAGTTCGGTAAAACCGTGACGGTAGGGCTTCTCGCTTACGATGGTGCCAGCCTTTGGAAGATTGTTCATCAGTGATCCGGCCAGCTGCTGCTCTGCATAAGGTGCATAAGCCTGCTGCTGAGCTGCCAGGATAACCTGCTCAATCTGCTGTTCTGATGGTATTTCAAAGCCCTCCTTATCGGGTGCGTACATTACTACTACCTGATTCTTGTCGGTGATGAGCTCCTTTACGGCAGCGTTCACCTCGGCCAGTGTTACCTCACGATCCAGTTTCTTGGTATTCTCTAACTTAAAGTCGGCACTGAGCATGGGCTCACCCTCCAGGAAGTTATCAACACATACATTTACGTAATGCGAGTTACGGTAGTCGCCCTGCATCTTGGCACGGCGCTCGGCAGCATTCAGGCGCAGCTTCTTGGCACGCTCCAGCTCACTCTGGGTAAAGCCGTGCTGACGGGCACGCTCTGCCACACCTACAGCACTGATGATACCACCTAAGATGTTGTCCTGCTTACAGCTGATGCTTAACGAGAAGGCATCCTTGGTGCGGCTGAGGAAGAACTCGGAAGCACGACCGGTGGCACTCTGGAATGGTGGCACAGGCAACTGGCGCAACTCTACCAGACGGTCGTTCAGCATGCTGCTGATGAGTCCGTCGATATAGTCGTCGCGCAGGTATTTCTCGCTGTTCTTCTCGCTATCAGGAGTGGCATCGCGCTTCTGGTAGATATGACAGAGGGCAATGGGCTGCTCCTTATCCTTCTCGATATCAACAATCATCTTTTCGTTATCATCTACAGGGTAGTAGATACGCTGGGCAGCCTTCTTTGGCATGGGGATAGGAGCGAAGATCTTCTTGATTTTCTTCTCCATCTTGTTCACGTCGATATCACCTACAACGATGATGGCCTGCAGATCGGGACGGTACCATTTCTGATAGTAGTCGCGCAGGTCCTGATAGGGGAAGTTATCCACGATATCCATCGAACCGATAGGCATACAGTCCTCGTACTTGGTGCCTTTGTAAATCTTTGGCATTGCCTGCTCCATCAGGCGCTGTACGGCCATGCCGGCACGGCGTGTACGCCACTCCTCGTGGATAACGCCACGCTCCTTGTCAATCTCAGCATCCTCCAACAACAGGTAGTGGCTCCAGTCATGCAGCACCAGCAGGCAAGAGTCGATGATGCCCTCGCGTTTCAAGGGAGCAGAACCGATGTGATACACTGTCTGGTCGATAGAGGTGTAGGCATTCAGGTTGGCGCCGAACTTTACACCGATGGTCTCGCACCAGGGAACAATACCCAACTTCTTACCTTTGCCGGGGAAGTTCTTGGTACCGTTAAAGGCCATATGCTCGAGGAAGTGAGCCAGTCCGCGCTGGCGGGGCTCCTCCAGTATGGAACCTACACGCTGGGCAATATAGAAATCGGCCAGACCTGCCTCCTTAGCATTATGACGGATATAGTAGGTCATGCCATTCTTCAGTTTGCCCTTACGGATGGTAGGGTCCTGTGGCAGGCTCTGGGCCACTGCCGATACCGACAGCAGCGCCAGAGCGAAAAGAGAATATAATTTCTTCATTGTTAATTACTTTTTCATCGAAGGCACCTGACGAGCCTCCATGTCGTTTGTAGAATTGTTGGTGTCGATATACTTGCCTGTAGAGTCCTGCTTACGCTTGATAGAAGTTCCACGCTGGGTGGTGTCCTTTGAGTTGGCGCGGCCAGCTACCCAACCTGCATCCAGTGTCTCGGAAATAACAAACCAACCGAAATCGTCCTCAGTACCCAGGTTCACAGCATCGAGTACCCACTCGTTAGGAATCTGTACCTGCTTGCTCTCCATTACCTTTCCGGTTGTTGCGGTATAGGTAGGTGTCTCGCTATGGTTAGCCAGGAAGGTTTCTTTATTCTCCTTCATGCGGGCGATGGCATAGCTGCGGTTCTGCTGTAAAGAAGGCATCCAGATGGTATTGGTATAGCACCAGATGTACTCCAGGTTAGGTGTGTCGTAATCGGTATCCATGCTGTTGCCACCATTGTCGAGATATACCTCGAAATCGGCACCAGTCAGGTCGTATGAGTTCTCGTTGACGGTACGATGATCCATGGCATTGTTGGCAATTACAATGCTTTCGCCGGGCTTTACAGGGTGATCCTTACCGTTACCTGGAATCATGAATACTGCACCTGCAGGGATGGCGTATGGACGTACATCTGGGCTCCAAGGCTGATTGCCTGAGCTGGCACTCTGGTACTGCGACTCGATGAGGGCTATGCTGTCGGCATAAAGCACTACGTCGCTGTTGTTGGTGATCACGAAGTAAGCATCGTAGTTGTAATTCTTGTTATCTGGCTTCAGTGTACCGGTGGTACATATCTCGGAGAAAACGAATCCACCTTCGGCTTTGAACGAGCTGACTACCAGCTTGGCTGTTGTTGAGGTCTCGTTCAGCGCAACATCGTTCGAAGATACCTCGAAATCGGTAGTTCCAATCACACCATCCTTTACAAACGAGATATTTCCTTTGGCGGTGAGGTTGTACTTTCCCTCAGTCAGACTGGGGATGGTGATTACGTAGTTGTCGCCGTCCTTTACAGGAGTAGCCAGTGTGGTTACTTCGCCACTCTGTACGTTGGTGGCTGTACCCTCAAAATTGTTCAGCACTACATTACTTACGTTGATAGGCATCTCGATAGTTACTGTACCATTCTCAACAACGTAAGGAGCGTCGTCGCTGCTACAAGCTACGAATACCGTGCTTGCAGCCATGAGCATCATGCTCAAAAAAACATTCTTTTTCATTTCTTAGCTATTTAATAATTAAAACATAATTCCTAATGATACGTGCAGATTGGCCTCATGCTCGCCTTCGCTGCAGAACTGCCAGGCTGTTGCCAACTGGCCATATAAGCCAACCGACCATGTAGTGGGCTGATAATCTGCACGGATACCGCTCTGGGCCTGGGCGTAGCTGGCCTTCTGATATCGGTAATTGTGATTGATATAGGCCTTGATGCTGGCCGCCATATTGGCATAGGGCATCACAATCTTATTGTCGATATTGGCGGCATAACCACCTTTGGCATAGATGTTCAAACGCAATGATTCGTTGACGGCTTTGAGCCATTGTGCTGTGAGCTCACCATACACACGACTGTAGTTCATCTTGCGTTCTACATAGGCGTATTGCTCACGATGGCTCAGATAGCCGGCACGTAGTTGCAGGTGCCAGGCACGATAGCCGTAAAAGGCAGTAGCGCCCACATCCCAGCGATGCTGACGATACATAGTAAGCTGGGTAAGTATGGGATATTCCTGTCCCGACGATGTGCCTGCCACATGCTCATCGCTGGCACGTTTGTCGTAATCGGCATGTAAAATCAGGGCCTTTTCGTTAGTATCCGACTGCTTGCGCCAACCTACCGTCAAGCGGTTCTGCTGGCGATAAAGGGTAGTAAGCGGTAACGAGTTATACTCATCCAACAGACGCTCGTACTGGTGTAATGCATGACTGAGATGAAGCATCCAACCACTTGTGGTAAGAGGTTGCAGATCGAAGGCTATTGCTCCACCTTTACCTTCGTAGAAAATGTCGCGGTTAGAACCTGAAAAACGGGTATAGTTAGTACCTAATCCTGTCATCTGCAGCTCGCCCATTCCATTCTGTTCGCCATAGAAATCGATATCGGCAGTCTGACGGTAGATATTCCCTTCGAGTGCCAAGCCAAGATGATAGATGCCTATTTGGCGGGCAGCTCCAGCCTTCAGTGTCAGGTCGGAAACGATGCTACGCATACGTGGGTCGTATGTACGATAATCCTGTTCGGCACGAAACTTCAATTCGCCGCCTAATTGCCAGTTCCCTTTCTCAACAGCATAGCCACCAGCAAAATAATATCGCTCGCGGTGGGTATCGCCTCCCAGACTGTCGGCAATCACATCGGGATAGAGTAGGTCGAAATCGGCCACATTATTATATACCTGATGATACTGCATGCCATTGCCATACGATGCTTCGCCCCATACTACCGATGAGGGGGTGAGACGAATATACGATTGGGCTGCCAGTTCGGGCTTCAAGTAGCCTGTGCCCTGTTCAATTTGGAATGCCTCGCTTTGATGGCGATAGTCGCATTGCAAGCTCAACTCAGTAAAGGGTTTCAGATAGGCATGCGTCATCAGTGCAGGGTTTTGCAGTGCTTCGCTATAGGTTTGTCGCCATAGCGAGTGGCGTTCCACATAGGCCGTATCGGTTGTGCCAGCCTCTGCAGGTAGCAGTGGGTATAGCAGCGCCAATATGGTATAGATAATCTTCTTCATGTTTAATCCAGGTATATAATGTTGATGGTTGCCTTGCTGGTACCTGTTCCTACCAGCTCTACATAGTCGCTCACGGCACGAAACGAACGGATGTGTTTGTTGCCGGTCTGGTCGGTATAGCTCAACACGCCTTCGATGCTCACCTGATAGGCACCGCGCAGTAGTTCTATCTGCACCTGAGCACCAGTGAAGTCGGCTGTGCTCACTACGTGTTTCGTGTTCAGATTGGTGATGTGGGCCATTGCCTGTACACGTTCAATAGTCACGTCGCTGCCACCATCCAGTTGGATAGTAGCCAACGTCATATAATCGTCGTTGTCCTGATGACAGGCAGTTAATGCCAATGTCATACAGCATGTAAGTATCATCAACAGTTTCTTCATATCTTTACATTCATCTCAAGTCCGAAATAGGGTTTTGTATGTCTACGAATGGTCTTGCCGTAGCTCTCGTAGCTGGGTGAATAGTCCCAGATACGGTTGCAGAACAAAGCTAACTTCAGTCTGTCGTTCAGCAGTTTCTTGGTAATCTTCAGGTTCAGATTCATCGCAAACGGTACGGTGCTCTTAGTGTAGTTGGTTGATGTACGCACCAGCCATTTCAGGTAGGCATCCTGAGCACATGCTTCAGTCCACTCGTGGATAATGCCTTGCGAATCCATATAAGCATCAGGTTCGCTACTGATAGCATCGCGCTGTGTAGAGGTATACCACTGGCATTGGGCCGAAACAGAGAAGCCCAGTCGCAGCTTAGGCATGTCGGTATCAAACATAAAATTGGTGTTAGCCATCTCGTTTACAATGCCTTCCTGGTCTTTGTACAGTCCTACATACTGCAGTCGGCTGTTGCCAACTACGACACTGGGGCGCTCCATGATGAGTTGCGAGTTACGATAGGTGGTGCGGAACCAGGCACCAGTAATGGTAAGGCGCGTGTAGAGTCGTGGGATACGCTTAGAGGCGAACGTGAGTTCCACACCTTCCTTCTTGGTCTGACTGCCGTTGGCGTAATGGGTGTAGGCGCAAAGCTCTGTCAGTTGTTCGTAGGGCATATCGTCGAGTGTTGGCGGTGCTGTTAATGTTGAGGCATCAACACCACTGGCATCGTATTTTTTATAAGCATAGGCCTCGAAGTTGGTTTCGCTGCGGAAACCTGATGTCATGTTCTCTTTGAAATAGGTTGCCGTTAAGCGGTTGCCGCCTATGTTCAAATCGCCAGTCAACTCCCACTTCAGGTTGCGTGCTGCCGCTAAAGTCGCGTTGGTGCCAGGAATGATATACGTTACCTGATTGATTCGACTTTTCTGAGGATCAATATTATAGTACTTCAGCTGCAATAGATCGATATAGGCAGGATCGGGGAACAGCTGATCGATGGTAGGCATCTTGGTATGCTGTCCGATACCGCCAGAGATACGCACAAACGAGGGCTGACCAAACAAAATGAAACGTGGGAATGTGAACCCGACATTGGCTCGTGGATCCAGATACCAGTGGCTATGCATCGTGTAGTCGGCAGGCAGGTTCAGCATTTGCAGAGCGCGTACACCAGCCATCAGTTCCAACTGGCAACTGCCTAAGGGCAGCGTAGCTTTCTCCTCGGCATAGACTGATAGGGTGTGGTTAGCTGGCTTCTCACTCAGACTGCGCATGCGTATCTGTGCCGTAGGATAAACGGGGCGCTCAGGATCGAACACCTGTCCATGTCCGTAGTTCTTGTCCATATTCCAGTCGGCACCTATCAACAAGGTATTGGCTATCTTACGACTTGGAATCTGCAAACGGGCATTTAGCTTTATGAACACGTTTAGTGGCTTGCCATCTACTTGCTGTGAGGCTTCGTAGGAGTATGGCAGTATCAGGGCATCGTATTCGCCTTCGGCGGTATTCTGTACGGCACCAGTCATACTCTGCAGACTTACCGTTTTGGTGCGTTCTATCGTGTTGTGCTCGTACGAGGCGGATGCCATCAGCTCGGCGCTCTTCAGCCATACGGGACGATGCATCTGGAGTTGCAGTTTGGCCGATGTGGCGATGCGATTGTAGTTCGACTTATAGATGTCGATAGCGCCTTTGTTCAAGTCGGGATCTTGCTTCTCGCCGTCGAACGAGCCTGTGTAGTCAACATTTGTTGTTAGCAGCAGGTCGTGATGGGCGCGTTGCCAGGTATGACCCATACGTGCCGAGAGGGTAAGGCGACTGTAGTTGTTTAAGGAATTACGTGGGTCGGCTTTCGAGTCCAGATAGTCGGCGCTCAGGTTTAACGTTGTATGGTTGGTCCACTCAAAGGCTTTTGCCAGATAGAACAACTTAGAACCCATATCCGATTTCAGTCGTGCCTGGAGGTCGTGTCCACCACGACGGCGCTCTATCTTTACCAGTCCGCTGGTCAGGTCGCCATATTCTACCGAGGGGATGCCTCGTATAATCTCTACACTTTCGATGTCGTCGGTCGAGATGGTTCGCATGTCAACACCTGCGTTGGTGTTCTCGCGATTGGTTGAGGCGCTCTCCCAAGCGCCACTTACCTGCTGCATGTTAGCGTTGGTAGATATGCGTGCACCATCTACCAGAAAACTGGTGCCCAACGACGAGGTGGCATAGTTTGTGCCCTGTGGACTGGCTTCGCGTAAGCGGATATTATTGTTTGCGCTCAGTACGGGATCTTTGCTGCTGCCACCTGGTAACAGCTCCAGTAAATCGGCAAAGCTTGATGGCTGCAGGTGTTCCATCGCGTGCTTTTCAATCTTCGAGGCACTGGTAAGGCCACGACTCTCTTGAGCCGTTACTACCACTTCGCCCAACTTACTAATCTCGGCCTCTAGTTCGTAGTGGCCATTGGCAGTAGCTTTTACTGTCAGTGGTTTATAACCTATGTAGGTTATCTTGATTTGTTGCGCAGAATGTTGCGCATCCCCTTTTTTAGGTATGACAAAGCAACCATCAGCGTTAGTCACTGTAAGTGGCTTACGCTTTACGGCATCTGTAATTGTAGCTCCAATAATAGGTTCGTGTGTATCCTTATCAGTTACCAGACCTTTTAAAACGCCCTGAGCATTAATACTTTGCAGTATCACTACTGCTATCATCAACAAGAAACATCTTTGCATTCAAATACATCATTTTATTCAAATGCAAAGATAATACTTATTGGTAGGGTGTGCAATACTTAAAAACTAGTATTTTGTTCTTGCGGTCTTATGGCCTTGTTCGATAACGATTCCTCGGTAACTATTAGAAGCCAGGGTTCCGCTGAGTGTGTAGGAACGGGCAGAGCCGGAGGGAATGGTGGTGGCAGGAGCTGGGATGGCGGAAGTCTCGGTGTCTTTGATGGCATCGTATTCCGTCATTGTTTCGGCCATGCGGGCATCGAGATCTGACAGACGGTAGAGTCCATCGCTATTAGCCGTCAGTCCTTCGATGGTGACGGGGAGAATCATAGGTGGCTCTTCGACAGAAAGCAATGTGCGGTTCTGTAACTGACTGACGGACTGATATACCAGGTTGATGGCAACGAATTCTTCCGTACCGTTGCTCCACTTCTCAAATACGAGTTTAGAACCGATGGGGGTATGAAGTTCCAGAGCCTGCTCGGTTTCTGGATATACGAGACGCAGGGCTGCACCGATACTGGCCAGATTGCTGTCGTGACCACAGAGGAACGTGAACTTACGTCCGTCATGGTGCAGTTCTTCACGGATACGACTCACTAATGGGTAAGCCAGGTTTACGGCAGCACTATGAGTTGTGAAGAGCAAAGCGTCGTATACCTCCTTGATGCTGCAGATGGCTCGCCATTGCTCCTGAGTCAACTCATGGCCGAAGGCCGACATGCTCTCGCTTTCGTAGCATTGCAGCACCAGAGCGTCGGCTACGCTATTGGCCAGCTTAAAGCCGCCTGTCATCTTTGGTTCGTCGCCCTTCTCTAATGTAAACTGCGTGTCATCGTACCAGAAGTGCGTTGTGTCGTTCTGCGCTGCTGGTGAGTGCGCCATATCAATGATTTCCTCTACCAGCGTTAGGGTGGGCTGTACAGACTGCATCCAAGCCTGTGGACCGTTGTGCATGGCGTTTATCTCGGCGAGAACCTGCTGACGGTAGGTATCGTTCATCTTTGTGAACTGTGGCGTAAACAAGGGATCCATCTTGTCCTCCTCGTACTTGTGCTTAATCTCCACGTTGGCGAAGGGCAGGAATCCGGCTGAGAAATACTTAGCTGTGGCAAATGTACGCTGGCGAGAGTTGGCATAGAACAGCACATCGTCGCCATCGGGACGGTAGTTGTCGGGCAGCAGTCCTTCGCCTACCAACCATTTGCGGAAAAACTGTCCCATCTCTGTTTCAAGTACGCCGCCACGCAATGATAACTGACTGCCTGGCGATGTCCACTTAAACCATTCATAAGGCGTTACTCGCATATAGGTGGCACCGCCCGATACCAGTGGTGAGCGGATGTTGTGGCGACTCATCACTACGACCTCCTTCAGCTGATACTTAGCTTTGAAGTCGGCCGATCGCTTTGTCTGTGCCTGTGTACTGATTGTTGCTGTCATGGCAGCAAGCATTAATAAAAGTAGTTTTTTCATTCTGTCCATATGTTATTTTTTTTTACGCGTTGTTATTTGTTTGTTTATAGGTGGTTGGCGTCATGCCGTACTTGGTGCGGAAGTTGCGGGTAAAGGTGTCGGCGTTGGTAAATCCGCTGGCCTGACTTACCTGCTCAACGTTCAGGTCGGGCTGGCTGTTCATCAGACTTACAGCATAATCGAGGCGCAGTTCGCGAACGTAGGCTGGCAGCGAAACACTATCGCTACCCTGTGCAAAGGCGGCACCAATGCGTTCCTTCGACAGGCCTGTACGATCGATGAGCGACTGTCGGCCAAAGTCGGGCTGCAAGAACAGTTTCTCGTTTTCAATCAAATCGCGCAGGCAGAGGAATAACTGCTCGTCGGTAAGTGTCGTGAAATCAGAGATGCTAAGTCCTGCTCCAATTGTACTTGGTTCAGCAGTTTCAGCTTCGACCTTTGGTGAATTTGTTGATTCGGCCGAACGGTTAGCGGCTTTCAGTTCTTTGTATTTCTCCTTATACTCTACGGCCTCGGTAATCTGTCGGGCCAGGATGCGGTTGTGTCGCTGGGTGATGCGCCACTGCAGGAAGGCATAGAGACCGAAAGCCAGGATAAGTAAAGCTGCTGTGGTGACGGCAATGCTGATGGCTGTTACGAATCGGTTCTGGGCGCGCTGTTCTGCTATCTGGCGCTCCTTGCCCTGCGTGTCGTAGATGGTAGCCAGTTCGGCACTTTCGCTACGCTTCTGGCGTACAAGGGCCGTATCGTAGACTTCGGCTATCTGCATGGCCACATGGAGGGCCGAGTCCTTACGTCCGGCAAAATAGTTGGAACGGAACTTAGGCAGCAGATTCTGACCGATGGTTTCTAAATCGTATTCATAACCCCAATCCTTAATAAAACGGTCGAGCTCGGTATAGTTGTCGGCAGCTTCGGCATAGCGACGGGCTTCTACCAGGTATCCGCAGCCGTTGATGCGTCCCTCGAGTGTTTGTCCAAAGTCGGTTTTCATATATTGGGCATAATTGCGGGCGGCTTCGGCTGTTTTTCCGTTCATCTGGTACACTTGTGCACGATGCAGCCAAACTAAGGCACGCAGTGTTTTTAATTCTTTTTCAATCGGCTTGGGCTCTTTCTCATAGATAGTTACAAGCGAGTCCATGCGATCTACCCATACGCCGGCCTCATTCAAGTGGTGATTGATGTGACTAACGGCGATATTCTCTAAGGTTTGAATGCTGGCTGCTATCGGTCGGTTTGTAGAGTCGTTAACTGTGCGAAGTACCCACAGATAGGCATCGTCATAACTCTTCTTGGCTTCGTCGTAGCGTTCCAACATTATCTGGGTGTCGCCTAGGCTTAAGTAAAGCGTCTGTAATTCGACAGGACTGTATGGATTGTCCACATCCTTCAGCTTGTCGATAAGCAGGAGGGCAGTGCGCATGGCATTATCGTAGTCGCGATCGGTGGTTAGCATGATAACCAGGTTAGTGCCTGCATGTATGTACTCCCAGAAGTCCTCGGCAGGAGGATTCTCGATAGCAACAACACGACGGAAGCACTCGATGCACTTATCCATCTGTCCCATCTGGAAATAAGCTACGCCACGATAGCCTTCGGCACGTATCGGCGAGAGTTCGCCAACTTCGGCCAAACTGTCGGTAACGGCCAGGAAATGCTCAAAGTCGCCAGAAAATCTAGCAGCCAGAGCAATACTGTCGCCACGTGTGGAAATGCGCTTTGCGGGGATGTCGCCTCGTTTTTCACTGCCCTTACCGCCACAGGCCGTGAGCACGGTAAGGATGATAGCTATACTTATTAAATATATGCACCTACAAATTTTCATGTTAAATAGTTTGTAGGTGCAAAGGTACGGGTTATTTCCTAAAAACCCAAATAAAAAATCAAGTTTTTATCTTTTCCCCCCTTCAATATTCCATTCATAAAGATTTAGAATCTGTAACCATCATGGCGGCTACTACCATTAAAAAGGATTTTTTTCATAATTGTATTCGTGTTTATAGATAATATGCGGTTGGGTAACAAGTTGGCATTAATTATCATTGTGAGTCATGTCGAGCACCAACATTCTTACCACCAGGATAAATAATATCACGGCGACGACTAACAGAACCATCAGCGCTATTTCCATGTTTTTAGAAGTTTATCACACCAATATTGAAATGCATCTTTTTATTATAATATATATACTATTACAGTTTACCATTGTGGCTCATGTCGAGTACCCACAATCTTACAATCATTGCCAACACTATTAAGGCGAATGCCATCAGGATAATTAGATTTGTTTCCATACTTTTATTACTTTTGTTTTTAAATTTCTGGTGCAAAGATATAACAAAAAGACAGTATCTGCAATAGCACAGACAAATGGTCGGGTGGTTTCAGACAAATAGTCGGGTATTTGTTCGCGATAACTACACCTATTATATATGTGTACTTAATAAAACTCATCATAAATCGTTTGTGGGTACAAAGATATAAAATTGTTTAAAACCACAAAACAAAATGTAGTTTTATCGTGTGTTTTGCTATCATTATCTTGAAATTAAGTACCAAAAGTTGTGTAATTTGTCCGACGACGTGTCGTTTTGTCCGACAGATTGTCTGAAATGTCCGACGATTTGTCTGAAACCACCCGACTATTTGTCTAAACCCTTGTGGGAATGGATTTTTTGCCTTACCTTTGCAACCAGAAAATTTAATCGCTCTTTCTTTTTTTTAAGTAATAGATATAACCTAATGATCAATATCCTTTTGACAATGAAGGGCAGTGCGTAATGGAACGAAGCGTTAACTGCCAAACGTGCCCCAGGCCAACTATCTCGCTAACGGATAGAAGGCCTGGGGCCTTTTTTTGTATAAAACAAATTATTTTTGATTTTTTGTTTGGCGTATAAGAATAATGTTGTATATTTGCAACGTGATTCAAGAATGAGTCTATGTGAAAGTTGAGGCTACGCCTCGACCTTCACCCGTAAAGGTTCGCTTAGCCGCGATTAATTGGGAATGTGAGTGAGAATCTCCGACTGTCCCGCAGCAGTGAACTCCATTATGGCTTCTAAGCATCAATGCCATTGCCCGTTTGGGTGAGAAGGCGCTTGGGAGTGGAGGAAAGTCTGAAGACCAGCCTTTTTCGGTATTTGCTAAATGCTCTCGATGTAAGGGCGTGAGGCGCAACTTAATTTTTGTGGGTATGAAACATGAATCAATCGTCGTGGTATACGACAGTTGTCAGGCTATTGCAGAAGAAATAGCCGACAAGCTTGGCGCTGAAACTATCAGCGTACAGAGTATTAACAACAGGCAGATAGAAAACTGCCAGAGTTTTGTTCTTGCATTAGAGTTTATGGCTGATGGAAGTATGACTCCCCATTGGCAGTGGGCTTGTCAAACGTTGCGTGGTGCTAGCCTAAGTGGAAAGAACTTTGCCGTGTTAGTGGCATTAGGTAACAAACTGAATCATGATGCAGATAAAATTTGCCATGAACTGCGTGAACGCCATGCGCACATTGTTGGCGAACAGCTATATGCTGAAACGCCCCAATGCAATCTCGAAAATTGGATATGTTCTGTTTCACCTAATTTATAATCAAATTACTATGGTATACATTTTAGTAGTAGCTTTGGAATTTTTGCTCGCAACCATTGGTGTAGCGTGTCTTATCAGACACTATAACCACAAAGTTTAGTGGCTATATAGAAATAATGATGCGGCGATAGGCTACCAGATGAAAGGGACCGTCGTCGTGTACTTCGCAAATAATGTGAATCGTGTCGTTTGCAGTATCTGCAGGGATATGTATGGTGACTGTCTTCTGGGTTGACTGGGAGATGGTCACTTTTGTTTGCCCTATCTCAGGCTGCTGCCACCATAAGAATTGCAGGTTGTCGCCATCACTATCCTGCGATGATGAGGCATCAAGGCGTATTGTATCACCCGCTTTAGCTGTGATATGAATGGGCAAAATACCTGTGTTGTTGTTTATGATAACTCGAGGATTATGATTGCCATGCCCCTCGGCAGCCCACTGCATACGTGCCATGAAATCGTTAAGCTCGTCGGGGTAGAAACGCTGCTTATACTCTATACTGATGCTACGCAGCGGCTCCTGCCAACTGGTCCAGGCGGTGGTAATCGAGTCGGCACAGAGTCCATGCTCATGATAGCCTGCCCAACCGGCTTGATGTGGATCGTCGGGATTGTTCAAACCATTGGGCATGACATACAGAAAACTAGGCGTATCGCCTTCAACTCCCCATTTGTAGGTAGGATACTCGCTGCCTAACGCACCTCGGCCTTGTATGTAGTCCTTATGCTGTAGCCAGTGGCGTTTGCCAAGTTCGCACTGCTCCTGCCATGTGCCTTCATCCCACACAAACTGCAAATCGTCGGCAAACTCCTTACGTAGCCACATGTGCGAACTGTAACTACGGTTCATACGCATATTGTAATGCATGTCTTGGTCGGTAATGGTATAGATGCGAAACTTATGCAAAAACTGCTTTAAGGCCTCAGCAGAACGTGTTTGCTTAACTCGCCAGATGGCTTGTGCCAATGTGTTGGCACCACCCCAGGCAGCTACATAGATTGGTCGTGGGTCGTCTTCGTCGGCAAGTTGTATCAGCAGTTCGCTACCAGGTGAATCGTTATCAGCACCAATGGATTTGATGCCACCGTGAATACTACCCATTACCGCACGGCTCTTCAAATAGTCGGCACTTGGCCAGTATCCTATGTACTGTTGTTTTCTTTCTTTATCAAATGCTAAGAAATTCTTCTGCTTCGAACGTTGCATCAGCTTCGGCACATCCTGTCTGTAAGCCTCAATTACCCGTTGCAGATACTGTGCCCATTCTGTAGGATAGGGATCGCAGTTCCAACCTACTGATGTAATCAATGCTTCTATTTCAAATTGGTCGGCATAGGCCATCAGTCGTACCATCGACTCCATATCGTCGGGTTCCACATCAGCAGGTGCAATGTCTGTACACACCACAAGTCGTGGTTTTAATTCTTTGTTTTCAGCTTGGAGTGAAAGAGCTCCCATCATAGCCAGCAGGCAAATAATTATTCTTAGCATTATCATGATTGTTAATTTGTGCCGCAAAAATACGAAAAAAATCGGATAATGGTCTGTTATTAGTCTTTTTTATTGCAAAAAGAAAGGTGGCTGGTCGTCTCGACTAGCCACCTTTACCCTAACTAAACAAATACTTATTTATAAATTTACACCTGTGATTAAAGACTTGGAGTAATAGCTGCCAACCAGGCATCGATACGTGTATCGGTCTGGTCGTCCTCATTGATGTCGTCGAGAGGCAGGCCAATAAACTTTCCGTCGATAACTGCTTCAGAATCGTCGAAAGTGTAACCATCGGTTTCAACGCTACCAATAAAGTTGGCACCGCTGTCTTTGATGCCGTTATAGAGCTCACCCATACCACCTACAAATGTATCACTATAGGTAGAACAGTCGCCACAACCAAAGATGGCGATAGTTTTTCCGCTCAGGTCGGCACCTTGCAAGGTCTTCAAACCGTCGTACCAATCGTCCTGCAGTTCGCCAGCTCCCCAGGTAGAGGTACCTAAGATCAGATTCTGGTTGGCGGCAACGGTTTCGGCCGAAAGATCCTGTACATTCAAGGCTTCGCAACCCAGCTTCGAGGCTATCTTCTCTGCGATGGCCTCGCATGTTCCTGTAGAGGAACCATAAATTACAATAGTTGAATTCATTACTTTATATTATCATTATGTGGTTTAATTCTTACATTTGCAGTTTCCGTCGCATTGTCCTTTACGTTTGCAATAGCGCTCGCACTGGGCACAGATGTCGTACCCCAACATAGCACCAAGAATAAAATCCTCTTCAGGTGTAAGTTGGTTCAACGGACGGGTAACAATGAGTCGGATGGCATCCAGACATTCGCGACGCCCAAAGTAAACGTTCAGGTTCTGCTGACCTGCAGGCTGCAGCACGTAGGGTATGCCTTGGCTTTCCAATCGTTCAACAGCCTGGTTACCATACTTTTTATTGCAGGTAAACAGTACCATCTGGCGCACGCCTTTATTCAGCTCGTAGATGTGGTTCATCAGTACTTTGAGTTCCGTTGGGATGTTTCTTTCTGTTCTCATTGTTATACTTTTAATTCGACGGTGCAAAGGTACGGCGAAAAAATAAAGTGCGCAATACCTAAAACCGAGTGTTTTAAGCATTTAGTGTTACTCATACTAGTCAAAAACGGATTAATAATAATTAGGTATGCAGTACCTTGTATTAAAAACTATATTTTAATTTAAAAAACAATTCGGAGTTCTTATTGTAGATAGCAAACATACCACCATCTGCATGGAAATAATCGTATCCAATTACGGCGTGTATTTGATCATTCAGGGCATAATCGGCGCTGAGACGATTGAATACACCGCCGTTAGTTACATCGATATAGGCGAAGGTTTGCAGGGCTAGCGTGTTGTGCAGCAGTTCTTTCGATATGCGGAGGGTTGATAGTGCTGTATTTCGATGTTCTCCCAATGCTACGTACTTATGCGAATACTGTGCCGAGAGTGTCCAGTCGTTGCCGGCATACCAATCGATGCCCAGCAAGGCATTGGTTGATGCGGCACGCGTGCCACCGGTTTGAAGTTCGTCCAGATACTCAGCCACCTCACCTCGTACCACAAACTTACCCATGGGCACTGACACATCGGCACCCAGCATGGTCATACGGCGATATTCGCCCACACCGTAACATAGCACGGGTTGCTTGTTCCATGTATGCAAGGCTGAGAATGAAAAGTCGATACCACTAAGGAAGAACGCCAACCTACCTCCATACTCCATGTTGTAAGCGTTGTGTGATGGTTCCGCCCCTATTGCTATCGGCCCTACCGACCATGGATTTTCGGCATCGGTTGGCAGGTCGAAGAACGAACTGACGGGGATGGCAACTGCCTCCATACTCCACTTTTCACGTGAAAAGCGCACACGCAGACCGCCAACAGGAATGCGGATATCATCGTAATCCTGTGCCAGGAACTCGGTATAGTCCATTGGCGAGATAATGTCGGTGAGTCGCAGTGCATCGGCTACACCCCAAGTAATAATCTGCCTACCAGCACGTACATCCCAATGGTTATCGGAATAATAGGCATAGGCTTCGCGTAATTGGAAACCTGTGTGGTTGCTCAGAATAGCATTGTGAATAAGGTTGGCCGAAACAAACGCACCAGCATGCCCTTTCTCGATGGTTAGCTCGCCACGCACACGACTACGCGACGACATCCAGTTGTTAGGCTGCTCAGTACGCAAGGCATGATAGGTATCCACAAAGCCTTTTATGCCCACCTGGAGGGAATCCTCGTCCTGCGCTGTGGCAGAACGAGGAATAAGGCACCATAAAAGTGCCAGAAAGAAAACAGATTTCATAAGCCTTTCTCTAGTTTAGCTACCGTAAACAGGGCTTTGTCGACCTTTACGTTGTATTGCGAGTTTTTTACCACGATGGTTGTGCTATGCTCTGTTTGTACATTCTTCATCTCCATTTTCAAGATAGTCCAGAACCCTTGCACTTTCTTGATGTCTTGTGTGGTGAGTACACGGTGTAGCTTGTTCAGTTTGTCGTAATACTCCACGTGATCGGCAATCAGACAGTCCTGTCGTATCCATGATACTTTACGACTGTAAACCTCATGCTTATCAACAGGTACCGATTCTACTACCCAGCATTTATGACCGTTCCTATTCTCTTCGCGCAACAATTTGTGCGTATCTTCGTCTACATGGCGTTGTCCCATATCGTCGTAAGTAAAATCAGTACCCATAAAGTAATCGGTCTTCGACGAGGAACCACTGATACGTCGGGTTTTCTTCATGGCAGGCAGGTAGAGCCATTTAGCATCCTCCTTACCTATCTGATCGTAATCCCACGTTAGGAATCCTGTACCTTTTACATCGCCAGGATAGGTAAAAAACATCATTTTCTTGGTGTCCTTGCCTTCGTCGATGGCCCACGATGTAACCTTACGTTGGCGGGTAGTGCCGTTTTTCTTTTTCAGTACCAACTCCAACTCACCATAACGTGTATCGCCATCTGGACGGTCCTTTACTTTCTGAATCACATCACGACCAGTTAAACTCTGGGCATTGACTATTGACCATTGACCATTGACTATTGCTAATAATGCTACTATAACAATCTTTTTCATAATGTTTAATCTTTAATGTTAATGTCTTTCTCTTTTCCAAACACTTTGCACTTGCTAACAAGTATAGGGGTGATAAACAAATCGGCGGCGAGAGCCGACAGAATACCAATGATAGCCATCAAACCGAAGTTGATACACATGGTGCAGGCCGATGTGCAGAAACTGGCGAAGACGGCCGAGGTGATGATACTGGTGATGACGATGGCCACACCCACTACGCGGAATGTACGCCGTATGGCCTCACGGTAGTGCAGTGTACGATCGAACTCTAACTTAGAGTGGTTAATAAAGTGGATGGTATCATCAACCGCCATACCCAACATCATTGGTAGCAGCGTGGCTGTCATCATATCGAGCGGCACACCCATCCAACCCATGTAACCACCTACGAAGATGGCTGGCATCATGTTTGGTATCAAACCGATAAGACCAACACGTATGCTTTGGAACGCTATCATAAGGATAACACCGATGATGAGGATAGAGATAACGAACGAGAGCATCTGTCCGCGTACCAGATACTGCATCATGGTTACATATTGAGGGATATTGCCCACTGTGGTAATCTTTGCATTAGGGAATAGTTTCTGGGCATCGTTCTGAATCTGGGCCATCTCGCGCTCTACCTGAGCTGAATTAAAGTCGGATATTTCAACCATCAGTCGCAGACGGCGATAGTCGTAATCCACCCAGTATTCCGATTCGGTGCCGCCAGCATTCTCATAAAGCAGAATCTCCTGCGCCACTTCTTCCTCGGTGTCGGGTATGCGATAGTAGTCTGCATCACCATTGTTCAGCGTCTGGTTCAGATCTTTCAGTATGTCGAGAATCGAGGTGGTACGCTTGGTGAGCTTATACCCTGCCACCTTTTGCTGCAGCTGGTCTAAGCGTTTCAGATTCTCAGGCTCCTTAGCCTCATCATCATGAGGTAGTTCTACAATAAGGTCGTAGGAATAAAGCGAACCGAGTTCCGAACGGCCTACATCCATCACCTCCTTCACATAGGGCACATCCTCACCCATGGTGCGCTCGATATCAAAGGCGGCCTCAATCTTCCACAATCCTAAGCATAGCGCTACACACACTACCAGGAATGATATACCAATCTTTTTGGGATTACGCAGCACCACATCGCTCAACTTGACCATGGTTGCCGTCCAGCGAGTGTCGCTCTCATCGGTAAAGCCTTCTATCGGACGTTTATTCTTACCGAATGACAGCAGAACGGGAGAGATGATGAGCGAAGTGAGCAGTACGAACAATACACTCATGGAACTGATCACACCCACGCAATGCATCGGACGGATAGGGATGACCAGGAACGATAGTAACGATACTAGCGTGGTAAAACCACAGAAGAATACCGACCAGCCTATCTCTTTCAGAGTCTCAACGATAGCTTTCTTGCGTTCGCCGTGAATGCGCATACGTCCACGGAAATACGAGAAGATGTGGATATTGTAAGCAATAGCGACGGCAAAGGCCAGGATAGTAGGAATCATCAACACGGTGGAATCTACGTACATCTGTGTCCAGCCAGCGATACCATAGGTTATGAACAAACCACCCATTACCGATATGATTGGCGCAATAACGCCACGTAGCGAGCGTGTCATGCAGAGCATCACCACCATGCAGATAATGGTGGCAATCATCATCAATCTACTCATCTCCTTTCCGATATATACGGTTTTGCAGTTGGTAACATAGGGCATGCCTGTACCCTTGGGGTGCAACGATGCATACGCAGGTTTCTTAATGATGCGTTCCACCTCCTGACCTGTGATGATATCAGGCGAAACGGTACCCTGCTGTTTCCACACACTATCCTTAGGGAATGTGCGCAGTTTTACCATAATCCACGAGAGGTCGCCCTTGGCGGATATCAACTTACGGGCCACATGTGGCTTGCTGTAGGCACGGGCCTTGAGGCTATCCATCGCTGCCGAGCCATCCTCCGGGATTTCGTCGGGAACAATCTGCTCGATGGTCATACCCTCGTCGCTCCCCACCATAAACTCAATGTCGGTAAGCGAAGTTACCTTGTCGGCATACGACAGACTGTCGAGCAGTTCGTTCGATAGATTGCGTAATGTCGTTAGGTTCTCTTTTGTAAAGTGATTGTCGCATTGCGTCAGCACACCTACATAGTAGTCGTTTCCGAAGTGCGACTTAAACTCGTCGGTCATTACCAGCATAGGGTCGTCCTCGATAAAATAATCGTCGAACGACGTTTCCTTTACCATGCGTTTCATTCCTACTACCGATAGGAACAGTACCAGTGCAAAGATGCCTAATGTTATCCAACGCATCTTTAGCAGTTGCTCGGCAAATCGCGCGAACAACTCGTTAATTTTTTCAATCTTCATGTTTATTATATTTTATGGTTCATTAAACTGCGATTCATCAATGCCCTCCATCCTGTAAACTCAAATGCAATGTAATCCTCAATGGCACTCTTAATTTCGTCCGACGTCAGTTGATGTTTGATAACCTCTGAAATAAAACTGAACATCCACACCATGTGTATATGATAGGTAAACGGTGTGTGGATAACGCTGAAATGAGGGTACTTACGTTTAAATTCGTTCATAAATGTTAGCACCAGTTGTGTACAAGCCTCGGTATACTCATCGATGTAATTCTCGAGCGATGAGCCCTGTGATTGGTAAAGTAGCAGTTTCAGTTCGTCGCGATGATTATTAATCAGTTTCATATAAGCTTGTACATGGTCGGTTAGCATGTCGTCGCCATCACCTTGAGCATACCGTACAAACTGGTCCTGATCGTTCACATTGTGGTGTTCGTGCATCATACGTTCCAGCTCTGCTAAGAGTGGTGCTACGATATGCCGGAACAGTTCGTCCTTACCTTTAAAGTAATTATAAATGTTGCTTACCCCAATGCCTGCACCTGCAGCAATGTCGCGCATAGAGGTCTTAGCATAGCCTTTGGCCAGAAACACCTGTTTGGCCACCTCTACAATCTGATCGCGTGTATAATCCTTTTTTATCTGCATAACCTACCGAAAACTAAAAACGAACAATGTTCCATTTTGTTCACAAAAAAAAGAAGACCCGCACTGCTGCAGGTCTTCTCCGACGTATTTAACTCTTTCTTGTAACAACTGTACCTTATCATGATTTATTCAATTTTCTGGGTGCAAAGTTACGGTGTTTTTTTGAAAGCTACAATACCTAAAAAAGAGTATTTTAAGTATGGCGCTTTTTTAAGCGTACGAGTGCATGCCGCCTAAGAAGTAGTTTACACCAAAGTAAGTCATGAGGATGGTGAGGAATGCCAGAACCATATACACGTTGTGATTAAGTTTGATGCTACGATGGGCGGGGATGCCGTAAATCATCAGGGTGATGAGTGCCCAGGTTTCCTTGGGGTCCCACGACCAGTAGTTACCCCACGAGATGTTGGCCCAGATGGCACCGATAAAGATACCAAAGCCCAGGAAGGTGAGTGCCGGGTAGAGCATCATCTGCGATAGGTGCTGCATGCCTTGGCGATGCTTGGCAGAAATAATACCCACCAGACTGCTGAGGCAGGCAAACAACAACAGGGTGTAAGCCAGCATGATAGTTGCAATATGGATGGGTAGCAGGCGCGAGTTGAGTACAGGCATGGGGTGGTTCTCAGGCGAGTACTTATTCAGGAAGTGATACATCAGGAATAAGAAGCATGCCGCGATGCCAGCTGCAAAGATATTCAGTTGTCGGCGATGATTACGCAGCAAGGCAAGCTGTTCGCGGAACCTGCCCTTAGGATCGATGAGTATCCAGATGAGCGATACAAACAGCAAGGCGTAACCACAGTAGGTTACGGGGATGCCCCATGGATCGTAATTCAGCGACAGGATACTACCCTGCATATCTGCATCGTAGTCCATCTGATACAGGCGGATATTCCTATAACTGGCAATCTGATTCATTGAGATGGTAAAGGGCTTGCCATCGATGGTAACCTGCGAGATATAGTCGGATGGCATCTCTGTCCCCTCATAGAACTTTACGTCAAAATGCTCCAGACAGATGTTGAAAGGCAACTGGTGGAGGTGCATGTCGCGTGTTAGGAATGTGTTGGTGGCTACGCCCTGACGTAAAGGTACTACACCTCTTACGGCGGTGAGATGCGTGAGCAGGGCACCTGCCAGGATAACTACAAACGACAGGTGTAGCACCATTACCGATGGACGTCGCACCTTACGCTTGATGAGCCAGAATATGCTGACGGCTACTAACAAAGCCCATAAGGCCGAGAACCACCAGGCACCATAGATATTGTTGGATACATACTCTGTACCCTGATATTTCTCAAAAACCGTGGCGGCTGCCAGTACAGCAACCACCACGATGTATAGAATGATTATACTTCGCTTCATATATAATAAACGTAAGCAGCGGGCAAATTATTATATAGACTCGATGAATTTTATTACAGCATCTCTATCGGCCTTAGGCAGATGATAGAATTTCTCTGTTGGTCCGTAAGCATCCGACTGCTTTGAATAACCATGCCACATGATAGCCTCAAGTACACTGCGGGCACGGCAGTCGTGCAGACGATCGTTAGCACCTGTAAGCAACTGCGACAGTCCGCGGCCCCACAATGGTGTGGTGCGGCACCAGCCTGTGCGGATGTCGTTCTTCATCATCAGGCGATGCTGAACCATATCGGTGTAAGGCCAGATGGTCTGGTTAGGATAGCGGGGCAACATTTTGTTGGCATCCTTACCAATGCTCTTGGCATAAGCCTTGATGCTGGCATCTACCCACATGTCATCGTTGCCAGTCTTCCATGAAGGACGGTGGCAGCGGGCACAACCAATCTGCGAGAACAGATCCTTACCACGCTGTACGTCGGCATCGTTCAGGTTGCGGGCTGCAGGAACAGCCAGCGCGCGATGCCATACCATGAACTGATAGTACTGCTTGTCGCTCATCTCTTCCTTGCCATTGTAAGGCGCACCGTTAAACAGGTACTTGTCGAAGGTCTCCTTCTTGGCAATCGACGAGCAACTCAGAATCTCGTTCACACGGGCAGCAATACCCTCGTCGGTACCATCGGCATAGTAGGGGTGCAGAATGCTGAGTGGCGATTCGCCGTGCTCTTTGATATAGCTGATAACCTCCTTATCCTCGCTCTGTGCCTTGGCCCATGCGGGGGTGGTGTAAAGGAAGTGACGGTCGCTACGTGTTACGTTGGTGATATTCCAGATAGCGTTCGAACCTGCACCATCCTGCAGCGAACCGCGAGTCATGGCATAGGTGAAGCGCTTAATCGGACCGTGAGAGCCACGGAAGGTACCTAGGTCGTTATAAGCAGCCGAATAGTAGGCTGATGATTTGAAGGTGCCTGCCTCCTGATCCCACATGGCGGGATTCATGGTGGCATGCTTTGATTCGGCTAACCACTGTGCCTCGATATCCTCATCGCTGATGGCATCGAGCAGGCCTGTACCATAAACACCGATGGTCGACTCCAGTCGTACCTCGTAGTTGGTAGGCAGTGGGTTGGTGTTGAAGGCGGTCTGAGGGATGGTTACCTCTGGATAGATGAGGGCATATTCCTCGCCATCTTCAAACTTCATGGGCAGTCCGCTCTCCATGGCTGTTACATTCTTCCAGTCGATGGTTATCTGATTTTCGTCGATAGGAGCCTTGAAGGGTGACATGGCCTGTGTCTGAGGCATACCTGTTACCTCGGTGATGTAGCCGTTGGTATCAGGATGATAAATCACCAGCAGATAGCCGTTGCCGATCTGGTTGGCACGATATTCTGTCTGACGCTTGCCGTGACCATAGCTGGGGTGGCAGGCGATACACGAGTTACGAACCCATGCGGGACCTAAGCCTTTGCGTGGTTCCTGCTCAAAGGTGTAGAGCTTCTCAAAGAACCCTTCGCCTGTATTAAAGTCGTCCTCCATGCCAGCGGCTATAGCTGCAGGAGTGATGGCCGAATAGCTGGCCTTCTCGGTGGTGCCGAGCTCACCGCCGGGGTACCATTCCTCGGCAGTAAAGTTGCCAGTAGCTTTTCCGAATGCTT
>JAEEGJ010004727.1_pt1 | contig 44972 bp, 26 predicted proteins | sample 8958761 | NCBI WGS metagenome assembly JAEEGJ01 (sample SAMN16246546, study PRJNA631951) | gut metagenome | biome: gut microbiome; feature: rumen; material: RS-attached | host: Bos | place: Iran: Karaj | collected 2018-10
TGTCTTTTGCTTTAAAATTTTATGTTAAACTTCATGCCTCGGGCACAGGTGCCACGAAAAGCGGGTGCAAAGTTACAACATTTTTAGGAATCCACCAAGTTTTTATCTTATTTTTATTAAAAACAACCATCATTTTTCTAATATTTTATCAAAACGACAACAAAGACAACCAAGACAACATCTCGTGAACTCCGTAGACGGCGTTGCCGTCGTAGGCAGATTGTTGTCTTAGTTGTCTAAGTTGTCGTTAAAATCAGACAGGAGCGCAGGCTTCCTGAAGCCAAGCTATTTCGTCGTCGGAGAGATGGGGCGAAAGGGTGTCGAAGACGTGCTGGTGGTAGTCGTTGAGCCAGGCGATTTCCTCAGGCAGGAGCATATCGACGAGGATAGGCGCCTTGTCGATGGGACAGAGGGTGAGCGACTCGAACTGCAGGAACTTGCCGAACTCTGTCTCCTTGTAAGGTACGATAAGAAGCGTGTTCTCTATACGGGCACCAAACTTACCAGCGAGATAGATGCCAGGTTCGTCCGTGATGGTCATACCAGCGACCAAGGGCGCAGGCTTCCACTCCATACGGAACTGATGAGGACCTTCATGCACGTTGAGATAAGTCCCCACACCGTGACCCGTACCGTGCAGGTAGTTCAGCCCCTCGCGCCACATCGCCTGACGGGCAAGGATGTCGATCTGCGTACCACTGGCACCACTGGGGAACTTGCACAGTTCTATCTGGATATGGCCCTTTAGCACCAGCGTATAGACCTTTTTCATCTCCTCCGTGAGAGGTCCGAGGGCAATGGTACGGGTGATGTCCGTCGTACCGTCGAGATACTGCGCGCCACTGTCGAGCAGCAGCAACCCACTGGGTTCCAGTGGGATATCCGTCTCCGGCGTGGGCTCATAGTGGACTACAGCCCCATGCGCTCCATAGCCCGCGATCGTGTCGAAGGAGATACCTCGGAAGAGCGGCTGCTCTGCACGCAATGCTTCAAGTTTATCGGAGGCGGAGAGTTCCGAGAGTGGAGAGTTTAGAGTGTAGAGTTTAGAGTTTGCTTCCGCTGTCCGGTCTGCGCTTATTGGGAGGGCGGTAGCAAACTCTACACTCTCAGTTCTACACTCTAAACTATTCTTAAGCCAATAAAGAAACTTCACCATCGCGATACCGTCTTTTAGCATCGCCGACCTAAAACCCGCTATTTCCCTTTCATTCTTCACGGTCTTCATCCGCTTCACGGGCGACTCCTCCTCCACAATCTCCGTCTGGGGATGATTGTCCTGACGACCTTTGTTCCTGACGACCTCATAAAGCCTGTAGTTGATCTCGTCCGGATCGAGCAGGATATTGTATTCAAAGTAGTTCTTCAGGCCATTCTCCACCTGTTCATAATCCTCCACCTTGATATCTTCAGCCTTCAGATAGGCAGAGACCTCGGGCGTCAGCTTCACCTTATTTATATATAATGTGACGCTCTTCGAAGAGATGAGCATATACGAAACGAACACGGGATTGCAATGCACATCCGAGCCTCTGAGGTTCAGCGTCCAGGCGATATCATCGAGAGCCGCCATCAGCATTCCGTCGGCATGCTTCTCCCGCAGGGCCTGACGGATACGGGCAATCTTATCATGACAACTCTCCCCCGCATATTCCATCGGAAAGATTTCCACAGGATTCTCAGGTATCATAGGACGGTCCTTCCAGATCAGCTTCAGCGGGTCGAAGTTCGTCCGCAGCGTGATACCACCCTGCTTACGAAGCTCAGCAATCAGGTCCTTCACCGCATTCACAGAACTGCACTTGCCGTCGATGGCCACCTCGGATCCCTTGAGTTCCCGCCCCAGCCACTCGGCAATCGTAGGCGTACCCTCGATCTTCAGTTTCATCAGCTGATACTCCGTTCCTTTCAACTGCTCCTCAGCCGCAAGAAAATAGCGCGAGTCCGTCCAAAGGGCTGCCGACGTCAGCGTCACCACCGCCGTACCAGCCGAACCGTTGAAGCCGCTGATCCACTCCCGACCCTTCCAGTGGTCGGCTACATACTCACTCTGATGGGGGTCCGTACTGGGGAAGATGCAGGCAGCAAGATGCTCCCGTCGCATCACCTCCCGAAGGTCTTCTAATCTTTTATTAATCGTTTCTGCCATAATTATCATCGTTTACTCGTATTTCACACAGCGATAAGAGGGATTGACGGAATTGGGCATGCTGTCCGCAGCATTACGCATGAGAGCGAACACTACGTGGCCATCGGCATCGTGCTCAGTGACAAGGCGGGTGTTATTGCCTGCCTCTGTGCTCCAGCCCCAGCCCACAGTAAAGCGGTCGTCACTGAAGAGCTGCACTGCTCCACAAGCCTGGGTGAAGTAGTTTCCACCGGGGTTGAGCATATCACCGCCACCAGATACCTCACCCGTCTCAGGATCGACTTTCAGACGAAGCACCCGGGTGAGCTGCGGTTCGTGGCCGTTGCCGTTGTCGAAGAGCGTCAACGTACTATCCTCGTAGAGAGTGGCATAGTGCTGACCGTAGAAGCTCTGTTTGCCAGGCAGTGAATCACCGTCGATTCGCCAGAGAATATCGCCAGTGCTGTGGTCAATCTTCAGCAGGGAATTCAAAACACGGAATGAGCAGAGCCAGTTACTATCAGGCAGCACCTGCACAGAATTGAAATGCACATAGTCGTAACTGGTGTCGAACACAGAACTGCACCAGTCAGCCATTTCGGGATGATCGGTGCTCCACCAGTCAAACACCACCTCGCCGTCCTTCACCTCCTGCAAGTATCCGACAGCCAGTTTCTTGCCATCCACCTCACGCTCCACATACGAAGCCGAGGCGATCCAGTGCGTAGGCGAGAAGAAATAGAAGTCGTGGCCGTCGAGAGGCTCGCCGCCCTTCAGGAAACCGTCGCGACTGGGCAAGGCATGGATGGTCTTCACCACCTGATAGTGGTCGTCGAGCAACACACGCATACCAGGGTCGTAGCCCGTGAAGGCACAGTCGGCAAAATTATCGTCGGGAGCGTGATAACTATAATAGGTCTTACCATCGAACACATGTTTCTTGAAATCCCAATAGCCGAGCTCGTTGAAGGTGCCGACATCTGGCGTGGGATCGTAACGGTAATAGAGGATTTGTCCGTTGTTATCGTACTTCATGATGAGTCTCTGGAAGATAAACGAGAGGTAGAAATCGCCAGGGATGACACCCTTACCCTCGGCCACGATATCGGGAATACCGCTGTGGAGGGTGTTCAGACGCACGGTATCGCTCTGGCCGCTAATGGTGTAGGCAATCTCGATCTGCTTGTCCTTCGCTATCCCGGTAAAGGGCGAAACGGTGATGCTCTCAAACGCATCTGCGTTCTCAACGCGAATGTCGGCATCGAACTCTGTGTTAAGTGTTCTGAGATCGACGGCCTCTTTGGCAGGCAGCACAATATCATAATGCTCACCATTCACGTAAAGACACATCTCCCCTATCGGCACAGGCCCGACAGTATTATCTTCAATGGATGTACATGCTGTAAGGCCGCATATCGCGACACCCAGCAAAAGGATTGAAAGTCTGCTATTCATGACTATCTCTTCTATAAGATTACTTGATAATGATTTTTCGAGTCTTGTTGTTTGACCTGACGATATAGCAGCCAGCAGGAAGAGCGATATTGCCTTGACTGCCGACAAGTCGTCCTTGCATGTTGTAGATTCGGACTTCGGTTGTTTTGTCTGAATAGATAGGAATGACCCGTGCTGTTTCCGAATCTGCATATATTTTGCCAGATTCCAAGCTGATGTTGAGATGAAGATCATCTGTGCGGTCTTCGTTCTCTGTCCCAATTTGAGTCAGGTCTTCAAACGCACTATTCAGCATGGGCGTTACTTTTTGCATGATGAGTTCACAAGCCACACTGCGGCCTATGGGCGTGTCGAATATATATATATCATTCTCAACAATTTCTCCCAAAAGATTGTCGATGCCCTTTTTCAGTTCTTTATATAAGCGCCCGTACACTTCCTGGTCATGTTCATTGCCTTCCTGAAGTGCCAGCCATCCATCATTGATGAAAGTGGCAAGGTGTTTATACACCATCCTAGCAAACTCTTCTGAGCTATTTGGAATACGGAAGGTTATCGAGCCGATGCCAAGGCTTATGTCTTTGAGATAGGTTTTCATGATCGGTTCTATACTATTCCACAGCATACCGGAAGCAGCATAGACCGAAGATTCCATGCCATTTTCCAAGAACTGGAGTCCGAATTGGGAGAACTGCGGTTGTGACGGCAAACTGTTGATACGATGGGTGTCGATCGTGAGCAGGGAACAGTCATCGCTGATTGTGGCCACACGATAATGCGACGGATAGGTGATGGTAGATCCCGTAGAAATGTCTGTCAATGAAGCATCATGATTGTCGTTCCATATTGTGGCGGCATCAGAATAATGCATGTGACCTGTGAAAATGACATGAATACCATGCTCCATCATCAACTGCGCGATACTGTCGCCGTTTTCGATGGCAGCAGTACTGACCATCGTATCTAAGCCGTCAATATGGTTTATCAGTTGCTGGTGCATCATGGCTATGACTTGGTTCCCCTTGCCTTTTGCCTCGTCAGCCTGTGCCAGCAGCCAGTCAAGCGTGGAAGATTTAATGGCGCCACCCACAACACTCACGTCTCTGTCATCTCCCTCGGCAATGTAAGTGTTCTTCTCGTATTGAGAGGCATCAATGGCAAGAAGCGTCAACCCTGGTACAGGCTCACAGACATAGGACAAGGAATTCGGGTCCCGCAAATCATCATCTCCATAGCCGAAATCGCGATAGATAGAAGCAAATTCTTCTGCCGCTACTCCTTCTGCAGGAATTGTCTCATCACCGTCAAAGTATTTGGCAGAGGGATTCCTGACATCATGGTTACCAGGAATGACAAAGGCCTTTATGCCGGCCTGGAGAGCCTTCCCAAGCATACGGGAAACCCGCTCATGACCAATCTTCTCGCCGTCTTTCGTCAAATCGCCACATATCAGGAGGACGTCAGCCTGATGGATGATGGCGCTGTCAACAACTGCCTGAAAGGCTTCTATGCTTTGGCTGAGCATTTTTCTGTCTCGACCAATGTAATAAGTCAAGGCATCGCCTTCATGGATCACCAGACTTGAATCCATGACATGAATGTCTGTGGCCACATAGATGACCTTCCCATTGGCCGACCATGATTGGCCCGACCACCATGACATCAAAACACAAAGTCCAAATACTATTCCTCTCATTTTTTGTAACTCTGCCGCAAAGTTAAGCAATTATTTCCATTCGTCCAAACAATTCATCAAAAAAAGTCCACTTGAATGTTTATGCATTTTGAATCATGCCCAACTATACTTGGAGTTTAGGCTAAGGAAAGTGGAACTTTACTACCTTGAAAGTCTGGGTTTAGTCTAAGGAAACTCCCATCCGCAGCCATCCTGCATAAATATCCGGAAACGACATATATATTCATCTGTGCTACACATCATTTATAAAGGATTCGTTCTAACACCTCATCATCTCACTTCTGCCTCTGAAACACCTTTGTGAACGGGCATTTCAGTGAGGGAGGTGTTTCCTCATCACCTCACCCATCACCTCACTCATCATCCACATCCTAACACAGTGAAGTGATGAGTGAGATGTCAAGTGAGGTGTTTGACAAACATCTCACTCTTTCAATTCACTTAAGATCAGACAGTTGCAAGAAGAAAGTGAGGTGATGGGGTGTTCGATTGATTTTGCTTAATTCCTCCCGCCGTATGTCACTCGGCGTGAAGCTGCGTTATACAGTTTTCTCACAATGGGGACTGTCCCTTTTGTGATATCGTCGGGATGACCTGATGGCCGATGCGGGGCACCTTCATGTCGGCCACACGTTCATACTTCAGTGTGGCGGTGACGCCCTGCTGATCAGATGCTCTGGTAGCGCTGCTCTTCAACTGATTAACGGTTTTGACCTCAGACGAGGCTCTCATCCGAATCTGCTGGGCGCGAATTCCGATGCTGCAGAATAGCAGTAGGAATAGGAGTAGATCTCTTTTTCTCATACGCATTATTGTTTTAGAAGTTATAATATTTGCCGCAAAGATACGAAGAATATTTGATATCTCCTACGATTATGTGTAGCCGATTTGTCCACACTTGCAAGATTAATACAAATTATCCTTAAAATAATTGGAAATATCGACATTTTTCACTAACTTTGCGGCAGTTATCTAAAATCATAACCAGATTTGATTTGCCTTGCTGGCATGGGAATGTAGGCAAGGTATCTGAAGAAAAAGCAGCCGGCATGTGAATGTCGGCGGCTTCGTTTTTTATCGTGGTCATTTGGTCAAGGTCATTTGGTCATTTTCGATTTCGGGAACGCGGTCATTGCTCACTATATATAAATAGAATATTTATATTATAGTGGCGGATTTTGACAATCTGTTTTCGATTTTGACAAATGACCAAATGACCAAATGACCGCGCAAGATAGTTCAAGTTTCTGGTGTTTCTTGCAAAGTATTCGCGAATCTAAATCAAATATTGTTACAGTTGCAGCATTAAGTTGAAGAAGCGGAGAGAAGGGCTTTAATGGTAAAAATTGCGAGGATTAAATCTAGAAATTGCGCGCATTAATGGTAGCAATTATTTTCCTTAATAGTTCCTTCTTGAGGCCAAAAAAACAACAAAGAGACAATTAGCGATTTTATTTACAAATGCAAAAACCAAACTATGTTACCCTTTTCTTACAATGGGACTGTCCCCGCTGTGCGAAAAAAAGACGGCTCTCTTGTGTAACAAAAGAACCGTCCCTCTGTATCCACAATTCATCAAAAAAAGTGCGGACAGCAGAAGCCACCCGCTCTCTGTTTAATTCCTCCCGCCGACTGTCACTCGGCGGGAGGCTGTGTTATACTGTTTTCTCACAATAGGGACTGTCCCTATGTGATAAACATTTCATCAAAAAAGTGCGGACAGCAGAAGCCATCCGCACTTGAGTTTGAAATATAGTAATCGTCTTGCTGTGTTGTTGTCAATTGGACCTGGCCATGCTGTTATACTGTACGATTCATGTTGTCTGAGCAGGGGAGGTCCAAGGGAGGTGTAAGGGAGGTCTTGTCTGAAGACCTCCCGTGTTGAAACCCCGATATACACAGGCGTTTCAAAAGAGGACGGGAGGTCTGATAGCTTTTCAGAGACGACAACGAAATCAGGGCGAACGTGTTACGTTTTTGGATGGTATTGAGAAAAGGATAAAATCAATTTATTTTACATTCTGAACAACATGAGAGTTTTCTTGAAGAAACTAGGCATGTTTCTGGGAGAAAGTAGGCATGAAAGTCGGGGTTTACTGCCTATAAACTCCGACTTTCCTTAGCCCAAAATCAGCAGAATACAACACATTGATAATCAAATAGATACAACATCCCCAAACAAACAAGCCATCGCTTTGAAATTTATTGACACAAGTATTAAATACAAATCTGAGAACACACATTGTAACAGCTGTTACAATTTGCCTCACAATGGGGACGTCCCCACTGTGAGGCAGTGGTCAGGAACCATACCTACTGTAGTTATTATCTTGTCGCATAAATTGAGTACACCGGAACCTCATCAACTAAGTAGACTTCAATTTTGTAATCATCTTGGCCAGTCCAAGTATATGTCTTTACTTTTGTTAAATTGGGAGTATTATAATAATGAGGGGTATACGTCTCTTTATATACCCATTTGCTGATAACAGCACCGTTTTTCTTTTCGCCTATGAAAGACCATTTGTTGCTGGAGGTTTCCTTGATAGGAATGTCCGACGCTTTTAATTCACCCTCCTGCTTTTGATTAAGATCTCCCACGTAAGACTTTGACCACTCGCCCTTTCCTTCTATACTCTTGATCCTGGCATTTTTAATATCGTTAATATTCTCTATCACCAGCGTTAAATTAGAAATTCCCTTGTTAACCTCCCAATCACCAGGGACATTTGTTTTATTGCTAATATCATCATAAGCAGTTGACGTCATTGTCACCGTCGCCGTATTACCTGAACATGAAACATTAGTGGTAGTTTCTGCACCTATCGTTCCGATTGTATAATTGAAATTTCTTGAATGCCATTGTTCATTAGAAGCTGATTCACCGTTTGTGGCATGTAAATCGTACTGTACAGTACTTGTAAACTTCACTCTGACATACTTCACGAAGTCGAGCACGCTAGCGATATTGGTTCCGCCCTTTCCCTTCTGCGTCACTTCCACCTCCTCAGGCAGGCCTACTTTATTGCCTTTGGCATCAAGGGCATAGACTGTAATGGTGTATTTACGTTCGGTACTTGAGGTGTTGGGTTCTGCCGTCACCTTCATCGTAAAGTCTTTATAACTCTCTACTTTCAGCCAGCTGGGCCAGTCCTTATCCTTCTCATGCTTGAACGAAGGCATTTTTGTGTATATATCTAAATACTTCGAACCACCATCAGCATCGAATTCAAGTTTGTCCGGCTCAATCCTAAGACCTGTTTCCTCTTTTACAGTAACTTCAATCTTGCACGTTAACTTTTCAGCCATATCCCTCTTCGTTGTAGTTAAGATGACAAGAGAACTATTGGCATCGGATAGTTTTTTTAACATTCCTTCATCACTTATTACCATCACACCAATATCATCTACATCATATTCACCAATGTATATTATTTCATCATCCTTATCAAGAAGGTAGACATATGAAGCACAATTATTAACATCTGTAGTCTCTAGCTGTCTGATTTCAAGTTTTTTTCCACCTTCTCCCAAATCATATCCCGCCCCACTGAAAGACGACTTAGTGACGCCTCGATTCCAGAGTGTTATATCTACAGAAGATGTTTCATTGACTTTCTTTATATTATTATATGCTGCTTCTGCATTAAAGCTTTTTAGCGTATATTCTTTGCTTTTGACAATGCCATATTTAGTAAAAGAAATCAAGTCTCCACATGCCTGCATGTTTAAATAATCTTTGAAGGTTTTCCTATCGAAAAGACTATTCATGGAGAGTGAAGCGGCATATTTGTCTAATAATGTTCTAAAACCGCCAAAAACGGTTGGAGAAGATTTCCACAATTCATAAAGTTTCACAATACTGGTATCACCTTTCTTGCGGGCAAAGTATTCCAGCATTGGAGCAGAACCATACCCCCAATACATATTCATTTTATTATCGTCTGCATCAGAAGTCCTTCCATAAACACCGACGTCAAAAGGAGCGGCAAGTACATCTCTAAAATTGGATTCCCAATTAGGATCATATAGTTGGTTTTCATCAGCAAATTTTTCTATCCAAACTCCACCAGCCTCCATCAAGCGTTTTTCATCAACACCCCAGTTACTGGTGCCTTCATAAACATTATCCCAATATTCTCTATTATCCCCCCTCGTAAAAGGTTCTCGCGGGTCATAGTCCGCTTGAAAATAGTGAGACAATTCATGTATGATGGTACGCTTAACGGCCAACACATCTACATTATTATCGAAGAAAACTTTTTCGTCGAGTTCTATCCAATTATTTTTGTTTGACCAACAAGCCTGATGATGTTGACCATAATCACCTATGTCAGCAAAATAAATTGGAATCTTTCGGTTACCTTTCACTTTGAAACCTAAACTCGTAATAGTGGCTAAAGCATTTATCATAACGTCATCAATCAGGGCCTCAACTTTATCCAATGTATTTCGACTATTGATCCACCATAATAGGCCCCAATTAATTTCCCAATCCACTTCTCCGCCTTCTGTTTCATCATCGACTTCCTCGAGACCAATGTCAGCCCTAGTCTGTAAGCGTCTTGCAGCCAATGAGGAGGGGCTGATGTGGGTATGAGCCAGGCCGAAAGTCATACTGATTCTGCTTGTTGCACTCGGATTCTGAGAGGCAGGAATCTTAGCGGAATAGATTCCATGGGCATATGTGGTTGACAACGCAATGTTTGAATTGGTGATTGTCTTTGAATTGTGTGTAGACCACCCAGGAGTGTGAAAAACTACAGCGACATCGGTATCCTTGTTATCACTCTTGATATTGACACCTATGGATTTTTTAGCGTTTAGTGGTAGTGTTACCTTATAGAAAGTTGATACTTCGTCTCGTTCAAGTATATCACCAGCCTTAACCTCTGTAACGGATACTGTCGCATTGCTGTTGAATGTGCCGCTGGGGAAGTCGATGGAGATGTCACCATACTCAATCTTGCCGCCACTTTCCTGGACGGTAAAGGTCTTTCCTTCATCCTCAGTGGCCTGTGTATCGAAGGTGATGGATTCGATGGAAGTGAGGGGAATATTATGGACGTCATTGCCGACATAGACCTGCTGCTCTACGAAGTCGGTGTGCTTCTTGCCTTGGCTGTCCTCGCGGCTCAGCACCAGGCGGTCGCCTTGACTGTAGGAGTATTTCTGGCTGGCACCGTCGTTGCGGTTGACGGTGAATGATTTGTTCTGGGCACTCATGGGCAGCACAGTGCTGAGCATCGTCAGCAGGGCTGCTGTATATATAAATATGGTGTGACGTTTCATCGCTTCATGATTTTATAGGTGATGGAGTCTGTTTTTACAAGATACACTCCCTTGGGGAGGGCTGAGAGGTCGAGGCGGCAAGTGCCGTCACCGCTGGCGCTGAGTCTCCTGAGTTGTCTGCCGTCCATCGCATAGATGCTGACGGCAGCACCCTCGCTGAGCTGGCTGATGACAAGCTGGCCGTCGTCCTGATAGTTGATCTCCGCCGTGTTGCGGTCTGCAATGGGGCTATTGATATCCGTCTGCTCAGGGTTCTTATAGGCAATCTTGACCACATCGTCCTGTGAGAACTCTGCCTGAACGGCTGACGAGATAATCACCTGGAGGGTAGAGGCGCCAAACTTCACCTCAGGACGGTTGCCAGCTAACTGGAACCCATGTTGCTTCTGGTCCTTGGTGAAGATGATGATCGACCACTCACTGGGTGTGGTGTCTGTATCGTCGCTGCCTTGTATCGCCGAGTCGTCCTTACCGGCGGTGGGCGGGGCGAAGATGTAGGCGGCCTTGCTGCTGCCCGCTGCGCCGCCCGAGCAGGCGAGGTGTCCGTCGTCGAGGAGCGTCCAGGCGGCGGTGGTCAGGTCGGTGTCGAAACCCTTGGCCGTGGCAAGGCTCCAGGCTTCGGTCTTGAAGTTGTAGCTGATGATGTGGAGGTCGTTGCTCTTGCCGCTGCCGCTGCTGCCGATGAGGTAGAGCTCGCCCTTTGCATTGTTGACGTAGGCGCCTCCCCGCCAGGTGATGGCCGCGCCGCTCTCAGGACTGCGGTTAGGGATGACCAGGTTGCCGCAGTAGTTCATGGGCATCTCCTCGGGCGAGACGGGATTGATCCACGTCAGCATGTATTCGTCCTTGCCCTTGAGGGTCAGCACGTAGTATTTGTTCTCCCAGAGGCTGTAGTAGTCGGTGCTGCTCATCTCGACGGGTAGGTCGAGGGGCCTGTAGGCGACATAGTAGGCATAGCGCAGCGTGTAGAGCATGTCATCCGACGCCACGTACATGTCGAGGGGGAACCACTCCATGTCGCTAACGAAGATGTTGGCAATGTCGTTGCCTTGGTTGTCCTTGGTGCTGAAGACGGTGACGTTGCCCTTGGTGTCCCTGATGATGTAGGGGTTGTGGTGGCCGCTGGTCCTGCCGGTGGCGGAGAACTTCTCGCCGTCGTAGCGGTCGAACACCTCATCGTCGCCATACCAGTTACCGGCCACGTAGACGCTGTTGTCAACGATGATGCCGTTGCAATGGCTGCGGGCGACGGTCATGTCAGGTCCGTTGAAGAACATCCCAGACATGGGCTCGTAGAGGACCGTAGCCTTCTGCTGTCCAGTTCCGGCTCCCGTGGGGTTGCCGCCGCCAAGCAGCACAAGTCCTGCGCCGTAGTTGACGGCAAAGGTGGGATCGTCGGCCCCTGCGGGGAGCGAAAGGGTCTTCCACTTGCCATCCTGATATAGTTCTGCACTCTTTGTGGCTGTCAGCGTGTTGTCGTAGCCGCCGACAACCATGAAGCCGCTGCCGACAGCGAAGGTCTGGTGACTATAGCGTGGCGTACCCATGTCGGGCAGACGCTGGTACTTCAGCGAGGCGCTGACACCCTGCTGGGCTCGAATTCCGATGCTGCAGAATAGCAGTAGGAATAGGAGTAGATCTCTTTTTCTCATACGCATTATTGTTTTAGATGTTTTAATATTTGCCGCAAAGATACGAAGAATATTTGATATCTCCTACGATTATGTGTAGCCGATTTGTCCACACTTGCAAGATTTGTTTGTTTTTTCAGCGTAAAAGGGGGATTACTTCATCTGCGTAGTCGAGAAAGAAGTTGTGCTGGAGGATGACGCTGATGTCCACAAGCAACCGGGTGTCGATGCTTTTCCTCTTGAAAACCTTGTAGACGTTGGTACGGTCACAATGCAACTCGCCGGCAAGCCAGATTGCGGATCGCTCTTGCCTGCGTAGTTCCTGTTCTATGAGACTGCCTATATGGATCATATCGGCAGCAAAGTTAAGGATAATATCAGCAAGAAGGCTTACAATTTACAAAAAACGACTTACAAATTATAAATTGTAAGTCGTTTTCTGCGAAGCCCACTCACTGGGGGTCATTCCGACGATGGTCTTGAAGGTCCGGAAGAATGTTGTTTCGTTGGAGAATCCTGACTCTATGGCGACCTGCGTCATCTTGATGCCCGGCTTCCGAAGTATCAGTTGCTTGGCATATTCGATGCGGTAGCCGTTGACGAACCGCGAGAAGGTGTGGACTTTATCATAATTGACACAATGCGACACCTCGTTCTGGTGTACGCCGAGTGCCGTTGCCACATCAGCAAGTTTCAGGTCGCTGTCGAGATACAGCCGCTGCTCTTCCATCAGCCGGACGATGCGCTGCATCAGCTGTTCGTCACGAGGTGAATCAGGGGGACAGGTCGCTTGATTCTTTTCGAAAGAATCATGGACCTGTCCCTCTGATTCACTTGCCGGATTCCGTCTCTTATATATAATAAGGTACGCGAGGAGCAGCAATACGACCAAGCTTACAAGGAGAATCCAAGGCCAGAAGGGACTACCCTTTGCTTCAGTAGTGGCGATAGGGTTACCCACGGGAAAAAGCCAGACGGCAGCAGAGGGCGTAAACCAAGTGCCGCCATGAATAATACCGCCAGCGGTGACCAAGTGACCTTCGGGCGACAGGACGGGCGTACACCCGTCGGCATCCGTCAGCGGATCGGTATAGTAGAGCGTCAGTGGGGCGGGCTGCTTAGCATACTCGATGCAGAGGATGTATTTCCGGCAGAGCGTGTCGCAGCCTATGATGTAGCCGCGCTGCAACTGGCGGTCAACGATAACGGCAGTGTAATAGGAAATCTCGCCAAACCGGCTCTTCATGGGGACGGGCACTGTGGTGGGCAGGAGTGAGAAGACCGTATCGCGCACTTCGGCGATGGCCACCTGACCGGTAGAGTCCTGAACGGGAAGGAGATAGGCGCAGTCACCCTTCTCATCGTCGCCGATAAAGCTGTCGTCGCTACGAGGAGTATGGCCAAGCAGGTAAGGCTTCCAGGCATCTAATAGCGGTACTCGGAACGGCTCACCATTCAGACGATCGACGATGTTGCTGGTGATAGGCTTTCCGTAGTTATCCCAGCAGCCGCTTATCACCATCACGTCGCCATCGGAGGTACGGAAGAGGTAAGGTCGGCTGCGAGGCAAGGACACGTCGCGGGCAGTCTCGAAATACATGCCGCCATCGTAGGTCTCAATGGCATCTGGATGATACCAGTTTCCTGCTGCTACCACCTGCCCGCTTGGCAGTTCGATGCCAGAGACTTGGGTCCGCCGTCTGTCGAGGCAGCCGAAGCCCTCAAAGGTGTGAGTGGCAGGATCATACAATTCCGCCTCGATGGTCTGCCCCACGCCCAGATTCTTCTCATAGCCGCCAGCCAGGAGCACTTTGCCGTTGCGGAGCGGCACGCACAGACCGTCGTCGTGGGTATAGGCCATCTGCAACACCTGCCATTTGCCGTCCTTGAGGAATTCGGCGGTAGGCGTAGGTACAAAGTTGGAGGTGTGCCCCCCCGTCACCGTCAGTTCACCGTTGGCATAGAAAGTGTCGTGGCAGAAGCGAGGGATGTTCAGGTCAGGCAGACGCTGAGGCACAATCTTGGTCATCGGGATTGTGTCCGTCTGCGCCAAAACGGTCAGCACAGTCATCGTTAAGCCTAATATCAGTTGTTGTCGTTTCATACACCTTGCTATGGTTTTGCCATTTTCAGTTGACAAAGATACACAATAAGTAGCATAAATCTCACCGATTAACACAGATTAATAGTCAAAAGGATGGATATACATTTTTTTTTCGTATCTTTGCAGCACTTTTTGATACAACTTTTAAATTATAATTATACATTATGGCATTTCTAACGAACGAAAAATTGACCATCGTCGGCGCAGCCGGAATGATTGGTTCGAACATGGCTCAGTCTGCCCTGATGATGGGGCTGACAAGTGAAATCTGTCTTTACGACGTATTCTCTCCTGAGGGTGTAGCCGAGGAGATGCGCCAGAGTGGCTTCGATGATGTGAACATCGTGGCAACCACCAACGCGGAGGAGGCTTTCAAGGGTGCTAAGTACATCATCTCTTCTGGTGGTGCTCCCCGTAAGGCTGGCATGACCCGTGAGGATCTGCTCGCTGGCAACTGTAAGATCGCTGAGGAACTCGGCCAGAACATCAAGAAGTTCTGCCCCGACGTGAAGCACGTGGTGATCATCTTCAACCCCGCTGACCTCACTGGTCTAGTGACACTGCTCTATTCTGGTCTGAAGCCCGGACAGGTGACAACCCTCGCAGGTCTCGATACCACCCGTCTGCAGAGCGCACTGGCCAAGAAGTTCGGTGTGATGCAGAATCAGATCACTGGTTGCGCTACATACGGTGGCCACGGTGAGCAGATGGCCGTCTTCGGCAGTCACGTGGAGATCGCAGGCCGTAAGCTGACAGACATCATCGGCACAGCAGAGTTCCCCGCAGAGGAGTGGGAGCAGATGAAGGTCGACGTCACCAAGGGTGGTGCGAAAATCATCGAGCTCCGCGGACGCTCTTCATTCCAGAGCCCCAGCTACCTCTCTGTTGAAATGATCCGTGCAGCCATGGGTGGTGAGCCCTTCCGCTTCCCCGTTGGAACGTATGTGAAGACCGACAAGTACGACCATATCATGATGGCCATGAAGACCACCATGACTGCTGAGGGTGCTAAGTTCGAGGTTCCCCAGGGTACTGCCGAGGAGAACGCCAAGCTGGATCAGAGCTACGAGCACCTCTGCAAGATGCGCGACGAGCTGGTGACACTGAACATCGTTCCTCCCATCGCTGAGTGGAACAAGATCAATCCGAACCTGTAATTCTAACGACAACGAATTACACGAATTACACGAATTTGTAATGGCTCTGATTAAAAGTTATCGCGGTCTCGCTCCCAAGTGGGGGCGAGACTGTTATTTCAGCGAGAACGCCACGATTGTGGGTGATGTGACGATGGGCGACGAGTGCTCCGTATGGTTCAATGCAGTCGTCCGTGGCGACGTGGCACCCATCACCATCGGCAACTGCACGAATATTCAGGACGGAAGTTGTGTCCACGTGACCTTTGACACAGGTCCTACACATATCGGCTCGTATGTCACTATCGGCCACAATGTCACCGTCCATGCCTGCACCATCCACGACCACGCCCTCATCGGCATGGGCTCTACCCTACTCGACGGCTGTGAGGTGGGCGAAGGCAGCATCGTGGCAGCAGGTGCCCTCGTGCTCCAGAACACGAAGATCCCTGCAGGAGAAATCTGGGGGGGCGTACCTGCGAAGTACCTCAAACCCGTCCGCCCAGGACAAACAGACAACGCCGAGCACTACGTAGCGTACTCGAAATTCTACCTGAACGAAAAATAACTTCGATTATTTAAGAAACTTCAATGTTCGGTTGCCAGAGGACAGTCTTGCCGGCATAGAGCGAGGCTGGGACGTCAATGAGCCGTTGGTTAGATGAGCCTCGGAACAAGAGGTCCGGGTCGCGCAGTTTCTGAATGAACGGACCATCCACTAACACATCAATCTGTTCCAGCAACTCCCGCTGGTCTTCATGGATCAGGCTTTCAAACGTAAAGCCCGTATAGCACCAGATGTCCTTGTTCGACTGTTCGTGGATGGCCCTTGCCAGTTCTGAGAAGCCTGCCGCCTGATACATCGGATCACCTCCTGAGAATGTCACGTTGGCAAAGGGGTCGGCCATAATGATACGCATCAGTTCTGCCGTCGACATCTCTCGTCCGCCATTGAAGTCCCACGACTGGGGATTATGGCAGCCAGGACACTTATGACTGCAGCCAGCACAATAGATGGAGGTCCGGAACCCCGGACCATCCACCATCGTATCTTCTATGACATCGAGTACTCTAATCAATCTCCAAAAAGATCTTTTGATCCGTGGTCGATGTGCGTCACACGGTCGTTGAGTTCTGCGAGCTTACCAGAGTTCCAGCGGTCGGTCGTTCCCACGAGATAGCCCGTGATACGCTGCAGCTTGTCGATGTTCTTCGAACCGCACTTCGGACAGGTGTCGAGATGATCATCCGCATTCTCATAGCCGCAGTCCATACAACGGTTGCGGTTATGGTTCACAGAGCCATAGCCCATATTCAGCTGATCCATCATGTCCACCACACTCATAATCACTTGTGGGTTGTGGGTGGCATCGCCGTCTATCTCCACGTAGAAGATATGGCCGCCACGCGTCATCTCATGGTATGGTGCCTCCACCTCCGCCTTATGACGGGCAGAGCACTTGTAGTACACGGGCACATGGTTCGAGTTCGTATAGTAGTCACGATCCGTCACACCCGGGATGGAGCCGAACTGCTTGCGATCCTTCTTCGTGAACTTACCGCTCAAACCCTCTGCGGGTGTGGCAAGCACGGAGTAGTTGTGATGATACTGCTCACAGAAGTCGTTGATGCGCTGACGCATATAACTGACGATCTTCAATCCCAGTTCCTGACTCTCTGCACTCTCGCCGTGATGCTTACCCGTGAGGGCGACGAGACACTCAGCCAGTCCGATAAAGCCGATGCCGAGAGTTCCCTGATTGATCACGCTCTCGATGGTATCATAAGGCTTCAGCTTATCGGCACCGATCCAGAGACTCTTCATCAGCAGGGGGAACTGCTTGGCGAAGGCGGTCTTCTGGAACTGATAACGGTCGTCGAGCTGCTTGGCAGCCACCTCAAGCATATGGTCGAGCTTGGCGAAGAACAACGCCACACGCTTGTCCTTCACTTCCTGGGTCAACTCCTCACTTTTCACTTCCAACATACACTCGATGGCGAGCTTCACGATATTGATGGTCGTAAACGAGAGATTGCCACGTCCGATGGAAGTCTTCGGTCCGAAGCGGTTCTCAAACACACGGGTACGACAACCCATCGTGGCCACCTCATGCACATAGCGCTTCGGATCGTCTGCCCGCCAGTCGCTATCCTGATTGTAGGTAGCATCGAGGTTCAGGAAGTTGGGGAAGAACCTGCGGGCCGTCACCTTACAGGCGAGCTGGTAGAGGTCGAAGTTACGATCCTCTGGCAGGTAGTTCACACCCCGTTTCTTCTTCCAGATCTGGATGGGGAAAATGGCTGTCTCGCCGTTTCCCACACCCTCATAGGTGGAGAGCAGGATCTCACGCATGATGCAACGCCCCTCCGCACTGGTGTCCGTACCATAATTAATAGAGGAGAACACCACCTGATTACCACCACGCGAGTGGATGGTGTTCATATTGTGGATGAAAGCCTCCATCGCCTGATGCACACGACCTACGGTCTTGTTGATGGCGTGCTGCTGGGCACGTTCCCTGCCCGTCAGTCCGTCGAGCGGTTTCTTGATATAGTCCATCAGCGGCTCGTCGTACAAGTCCTTATAGCTCTCGCCGTTCAGGTCTTCCAAAGCCTTCAGCTCCTCCACATAACTCATCCGCACATAGGGTGCGAGGTAGAAGTCGAAGGCAGGAATGGCCTGACCACCGTGCATCTCGTTCTGGCAGCACTCCATCGAGATACATGCCAGCACCGAAGCCGTCTCAATACGACGGGCAGGGCGCGAGGCACCATGACCAGCGATGAAGCCACAGTTCAGGATATTGTCCAATGGGTGCTGCACACAAGTGAGCGACTTCGTCGGATAATAGTCCTTATCGTGGATGTGTATATAGTTCTTCTCCACGGCCTCACGAGTATCCTCCGACAACAGGTAGTCATCGACGAAGGGCTTCGTGGTCTCGCTCGCGAACTTCATCATCATGCCGGCAGGAGTATCGGCATTCATGTTGGCATTCTCACGGGTGACATCATTGTGCTTGATGTTCACAATGTCGAGAAACACTTCACGGGTCTTCGCCTTACGGGCCACGCTGCGCTGATGGCGGTAGGCGATGTACTTCTGGGCCACATCCTTACGGCTCGACTTCATCAGCTCCACCTCCACAAGGTCCTGAATCTGCTCCACGGTCATCTGACTATCGCCACCCTGGGCGATGTGGTCCGTGATCTGATACAGCAGCCGTTCATCCTCACCCTTGTCAGTGTGGAGCATGGCCTTACGGATGGCAGCCATAATCTTCTGCTCGTTGAATCCCACGATGCGTCCGTCACGCTTTACTACAGTTTGAATCATATCTTTTTACCTTGCTTTTAGTATAGAGTTAATTATAAACGAAAATCGTTTGCAAAGTTACAAATAAAATCCGTAAGTTTTCCGTTTTGGGAAACTTTTCTTCTGTTAATAATTGTCAATCATCTGATTTCCAGATAGTTAAATTCCAAATATAGAAAACTTTATACAAAACAGCCATGCATAAAGTTGTCCGCTTTAGAAAACTTCTGACAAACATCAGTTCTCCAAAGCGGGCTGTTTTCTGTATCCTCTTTTATCGTTTCAGACTGAAAGCCAATGCGTAACTGCGCATCTGCTTCACCATTGCTACAAGTCCGTTGGAGCGTGTGGGCGACAGATGCTCTTTCAGACCGATCTCCTCGATGAAATACAGGTCGGCGTCCAGTATCTCCTGAGGCGTATGTCCAGAAAGCACCCTGATGAGCAGGGCCACGATACCCTTCACAATCAGCGCATCACTCTCTGCCCGGAAATGAATCACCCCCGTCTCCTGACTCCTGTCTCCTGTCTCCTGACTCCCGTCTCCTGACTCCTTTACATAATCCGCCACCAGCCATACCCTGCTCTGACAGCCGTCAATCAGGTTCTGTTCCGTCTTATACTTCTCCTCCAACGGTTCCTGCTCGTTGCCCAGGTCTATCAGCAGCTGGTATTTGTCCATCCAGTCATCGAAACCGGAAAACTCCTCTATAATCTCGTCTTGAATCTCGTTGATTGTCATCTTATTCTTCTTTTCTTTATTTACTACTACGTCGCAGGGCCAACCATACGACCAAAAGTCCGAAGACTGCCACCATGAGGAGGATAGTTCCCACGATGAGCATCGGCTTCCATACCACGTGATTGGGTACGATCACCGCCACCGACCAACCGACATGGTCCATCGGGGCGTAATAGGCCAACGACGACACACCATTAACCTCCACATCGACAGAACCGCTTTTCTTCTCTGCCAGATTGCGCAGCACCTCCTCATCCTTCAACGGCACGCTCTTCCCCTGTGGATAGGCGACGCAATTGCCGTCCTTGTCGAGAAGCACGGTATAGAAGTCGAGGCCGGCAAACATACGGAACTTATTCAGCAGATCGCTGCGCCTGGTGGCATCGTCCATCTGTTTCAGTTCGTTGGTCAGCCATTCGAAGGTTATGTCGGCTCCGCAGACGCAGACCAGACGTCCTGAAGCATCGAACAGGGGTTTCACAAACGTACAATAGCGCCCGCTGATACCCGTTCCGTCATAATAGAAATAAGGATCAGACCAGAAGCTCCCCTTCGCGTCCAAAGCACGGATATACCAGTCCGACTTCGTATAGTCGTGGCTGGCCGAGCCCACATCCCTGACCGTGAATCCGCCTCTGGAATCCGTCCGATGCACATACGGCTCAAACCACTGTCCCTTCTGCGGGAAATAGTTAGGTACGAAGGCAGCGAAATAGCCCTTGACATCAGGATTCAGACTGGTCTTACTCTTCAAGGCATCAATCACGGACTCAGGAGAGCTCATGTGCTTCCCCACCTCGTCGAACACGTTCATAGCGTTCATCTCCATACCGCTGACGGTCTTGGAAATCTTCTCAGAGGCCACATTCATAATGCCCATATAACACACATGGGCCTCCTTCTTGAGGGTATAGTAGCAAACCCCAAAAGACACGATCAGCATCAGCAGCAACACCGATGCCACGATGAGCAATATAGATTTCCTCCCTTTTCCGGTTTCTGTATTATTCTTCATAATCGTTTGTATCATAGATCCGCATCTTCACTTTCAGACTGCAAAGATACAACTTTTTTTGAAACCGCCCAAGGTTCTTACACCTTTTTTATTTATTTTCTTCGCTCTTCTCCAGTTTGAACAGTTTATCGCTGGGACGGACCTTGGCGGGGACGGCGATGGAGACACGGGTGCCCTGCAGGGCGACGGAAACGGGACCGTTGTCATCGTGGATCTCCGAGGGCGTGACGTAGATGACACCTGTAGTGGGACCTGTGATAAGCATCTTGTCGCCCACCTTAAAGGTGTTAGCCTCAACGGTGAACTCTGCGACGCCGAGTTTAGAATAGTATTTCGTGCCCTTGCCGATATATACCTTGTGCTCCGTGGCGTTGGAGCCATAGTTCTTGTTCCACTCGCCCATAAGCTGGCCCTGATAGTAACCGTCCCAGAAACCACGGTTGAAGACGGTGGAGAGACGCTCGTCCCACTCGTCCTTGCGTTCTTCCGTAAACGTGCCGTCGAGCACGGCCTGGATGGCCTCCTTATAGCACTTCACGACGGTATAGACATACTCAGGTCCACGGGCCCGACCTTCAATCTTGAAGACCCGCACACCAGCCTTCATCATACGGTCGATGAAACGGATGGTCTTCAAGTCCTTGGGCGACATGATATATTTATTGTCGATGTCAAGCTGATAGCCCGTCTCGTTGTCTGTAGCGGTATAGGATCGACGGCACACCTGGATGCATTCCCCACGGTTCGCACTGCGGTTGGCAGCATGGAGGCTCATATAGCACTTGCCGCTGATAGCCATGCAGAGGGCACCGTGACAGAACATCTCGATGCGAATCTGCTCACCAGAAGGGCCACAGATATGCTCAGCCTCCACCTGACGATAAATCTCTGCCACCTGGTCCATATTCAGCTCCCGTGCCAGCACCACCACATCGGCAAACTGGGCATAGAAGCGCAGGGCCTCGATGTTCGAGATGTTCAGTTGCGTACTCAAATGCACTTCCTGCCCCACCTTATTACAATAGGTCATCACGGCGACATCAGAGGCGATCACTGCCGAGATGCCAGCAGCCTTTGCAGCATCGATGATTTCGTGCATCAGGGGGATGTCCTCGCCGTAGATGATCGTATTGACGGTGAGGTAGCTCTTGATGCCGTGTTCATCGCACTGACGGGCAATGTCACGAAGGTCATCAATTGTAAAAGTAGAGGCAGAGTGGGCACGCATATTCAGTTTCTCGATACCGAAGTATATGCTGTCCGCTCCTGCCTGTATAGCAGCCGCCAGCGACTCGCGGGAGCCTACGGGTGCCATGATCTCATATTCAGAACACATATCCTAAATTAATATAGAAATAAGGAGACTTGGTGCGTCTGGAGTAGCCGACGGTACCCCCCAACGGACCAAACATTGAATTATAATAATACGCCAGCTGACCGCCTAACTGCGTCTGGGTCTTCAGCAGATCCTTCAAATCATCGGATTGCTGGGCCACAGCCACCTTGAGCAACACGTAATGGCTCCGTCCGAGGCGTTGCTGTCCCTGTAGCTGAACAGCAACGAACTGGTCGTCAGCAGCCTCCATGTGGCCAAAGCCGGCAAAGGGCATCTGTTGCTCCAAATAGTGACCAAAGGTATTGCCACCAAAGTAATTGCTAAAGACACTGGGGATTATCGTACCGAAAAGCAGGCGTCCGTAAAGCATGGGCTGGAAGGTGAAGCTGTCGCTCAGCGGGAACGACTTCCGCCAGGAAGCACTCAAGTCACCCACACCACGATCGGTAAACTCACCATCAACGATGCTCATCTGGTAGAAGTTCGTGGTGATATAGGCATAGGCCGCCTGGAAGCGTGCGCCACGGGTAGGGAAATGCCAGTCGTTCTCGGAATTGAAATTCACGGAAGCCCGATAACTGAAGTAATGTTCATTCTCGAAATACAATTCATTCCATTCTTCCGACCACAACTGGTTGCTGAAGTGGTAATAGTCCCATCGGAGTCCTATGCGGAAATTGAAGTTCCGGATGCTGAAGTTGAGGGGTTCAATGGCAGCCTGGTGATGGTTGTAAAGGATGGTGTAGTTACGGTCGCCTTCAGAATAAATGTCGATGTCGTTACGACGGAAATAGTAAGAGAAGGTAGGACGCGTGAGTCGGAGGCCGTGCGGGTGGTACATGATCTCACCGCCAGCCAGCACCCGCTTACCCAGACGGAGCGTGATGTCGGAGCTGAAGTACAGCGTCTCTTTCAACGGCAGGTTCGCATTCAGCTGCAGGGCCACCATCTCCTCGGTGTCGAAGCGGAAGCCTAAGTTCAGCTGGCTCGTCTTACGGTTGCCAGCCGTCAGTACCAGGATGTAGCCAGGCGACTGGTGATCGCCGCCTTCTGCCTCCACCAGTTTTGATGTGGCAGTCTGGAAGTACAAGTCCACTCGCATCGAGGTGGTGATCTCCTCCTCGCCCTTGGTGTTGATGCTGTCGAGGCGGTTCAGGTGGAACTTCTGACTCAGGAACTTCTCATCCTGTGGCGTCATATTCTCAAACTTAATGCCGACGATGCGCACCTTTTCCGTCATCACCGTAGGACGCAGGGGACTCAGGCGGACTGGCACGAAGTCAGGTCCGATACCTATTTTTTCCTTCAGTGCGATGAGCTCATCCCAATGACGCCTGGCCTCCTCCTCACCACGACGGAGCAGCGTGTCGACGGCAGCAGGATTGAAGCTGGCAGAACTGTAGCCCTCAGGATTCACACGGATGGCCACATCGGTGATGCCAAGGTTTTCGTTGTACTTGTTCAGCGTGTTCAGGTCGACGAGCTGCAACAGGATATTGAGCGTACTGCCCAGGTCGTCGGCTTTCTTCAGCGAGTCCTGTACGGTGACGCCGATGACGATATCGGCTCCCAGCTTCCGGGCGAGGTCGGCAGGGTAGTTATTGCACAGTCCGCCGTCGCAGAGCACCTTGTCTCCGATACGCACTGGTGAGAAGACGGCAGGTATGGCCATCGAGGCGCGCATGGCCCGAGGTAGGATACCTGAGGTAAAGTCCACCTCGCTGTTGTCGACGATGTTCGTCGCCACACAGGCGAACGGGATGGGCAGACGACTGAAGTCCATTGAGTCGGTATAGCCCATGCAGAGTTTCTGCAACAGCACATCCAGGTTTTTTCCCTTGATGATGCCTCCGCTATTACTGTCACGCTTTCCGAACGTCAGACCCCGCGACAGCATATAGGTGTTCTGCCGCTTCCGGTCTTCAATACTCTGACGGCTCATATCCTCCCTGTCGGAGAGCGCATAACTCCAGTCCATATTACGGGCGATGGAGTCGAGGGAATGGGCATTATAGCCGATGGCATAGAGGCCACCCACCAGACTACCCATCGATGTTCCTGTGACTATGTCTATGGGCAGGCCAGCCTCCTCGATCACCTTCAATGCGCCGATATGGGCAACACCCTTGGCACCACCTCCACTGAGTACAACGGCCACCTTCTTCCTGGAGAGGCAAGGCACGGCCGTCATCACTGCCAGCAATAAACAAACGATCTTTTTCATATATCGACTGCAAAGATATTGTTTTTTTTCCACAAAGGACACAAAGGACACTAAAAAAAACAAATTTTGTGTGCTTTGTGTCCTTTGTGAACAATATTTTTATTATCTTTGCAAGCAAGAAACAAGAAAACGGATGTCAATGAAAAGAACCTATGGCATAATATTGCTGCTCACGATGGCCCTGACCTCGACAGCGCAGACCCAAAAACGTGACTCGGTAGAGCTGCCCACCGTGCGCGTGGGCTACTCCAAAGGGAACCAAAACACATTGGCCGGTGCTGTGGACCAGGTGACGGAGGCCCGTATGAACAAAGGTCTGATCACCTCGTCACTCGATGCCCTGAGCGGTCAGGCGGCAGGTGTGCAGGTGACGAATGACGGCAATCAGGAGGCGATGGTCTCGGCTGTACGCGTACGTGGTACGACATCGCTGACAGGCAACAACGACCCGCTGGTGATCATCGACGGTGTGACGGCCGACCTCGACATTCTCTCGACCATCTACCCTGCCGATATCGAGAGTTTCACCATCCTGAAGGACGCCTCAGAGACGGCCCAGTACGGCAGCCGTGGTGCTGCGGGCGTCATCGAGGTGGCCACGAAGAAGGGCAAGAACCAGAAGTTCCATATCTCCTACGACGGCAGCGTTGGCTTCGAGAAGGTGTTCAAGCGCACGGAGATGATGAATGCCGACGAGTACCGCCGTGCATGTCAGCACTTCGGACGGCCGTATATCGACCTGGGCTACGACACGGACTTCCGCAAGGCTATCGAGCGCACGGGCTTCGTACAGAACCACCACATTGCCTTCGGTGGCGGTACGGAGACGGCTAACTACCGTGCCTCGGTGGGTATGATGGAGCACAACACGGTGGTCAAGACCCAGAGCAACAAGAGCTACATTGCCAAGCTCGACATCACACAGATAGCCTTCAACAACCGTCTGACGGTAGATCTGGGCATGACAGCGTCGCTGCATCGCCTCTCCTACCCGCCCTTCAAGCAGAAACTGCTCTATTCAGCTGCCACCTTCAATCCCACCTTTCCTGAGACGAAGAACAGCTTAGGGGAATACGATCAGGTGACGGAAGCCCTCTGGATCAACAACCCCCTGTCGCTGTTGGAGATGGTACAGGATGAGGACAACGGCCACTTCAATGTCCATCTAAAGGGAAAGGTCATCCTCACCAAGGACCTGACGCTGCGCCTCTTCGGCTCCTACTCCTTCAACAACATTGACTACAGCCACTATTACCCCACCAGCGTATGGAACAGGGGCCAAGCTTACCGACAGCACGAGAAGAGCGAAGACATGCTGGGCAACATCTCACTCACCTACATCCTCAACACCAGCCATTCCTCCTTGAACGTGATGGCGCTGGCAGAGGCGGAGAACACAAAGAAGAAAGGATTCTACGTCACCTCTACAGGATTCACCACCGATGCCTTCGGCTACGACAAACTCTCAGCAGGCGTCGCACGGCCCTGGGACGGCACCGACTCCTACTACACCGACTCACACATGGAGTCGCTCCTGATGCGCGCCCAATACACCCTGTTTGACAGATACACCCTGACAGCAAATGCCCGTGGCGACGCCTCCTCGAAGTTCGGAAAGAACCACCGCTGGGGCTTCTTCCCCTCTGTCAGTGGCGCATGGGTGATCAGCAAGGAACCCTGGATGAAGAAACTGACATTCATCAACAATGCCAAGCTGCGTGTGGGTTACGGATTGTCAGGAAACCAGGCTGGCATCGACTCCTACAACTCCATGCAGCTCATACAGCCCAACGGCATCGTGCCTGTGGGAGATACGCCCGCCGTGACCCTCGGAATCGTGCGTAATGCCAATCCTGACCTGAAATGGGAGATCAAACGCACCTTCAACATCGGTCTCGACCTCACGTTCTGGAACAACCGCATTGCCATCACCATCGACAACTACCGCTCGAAGACCACCGACATGCTCTACGTCTACGATGTGCCCGTGCCGCCATATACCTACGACAAGCTGCTGGCCAACCTCGGCTCTATGGAGAGCTTCGGACTGGAGATCGGATTCGGCATCACGCCCCTACGTACCAAAGATACGGAACTCGCCATCAATATGAACTGGACGTTTGAGCGTAACAAGCTCCTCTCACTCGACGGCTATTACAACGGCCAGTACCTGTCGGCTCCCAGCATGAAAGGCATCTCCTCACTCTGGGGCGCAGGCTTCCACGGCTCCAGCGACATCTGCTATCAGATTGTGGGCGAGCAGCTCGGCGTGTTCTATCTGCCCCACTGTAACGGCTTCATTGTCGATGAGGATGGCAGCAAATGGTACGACGTCGATGACGAAAAACAGATCTGCGGCCAGGCCACGCCCAAGGCTATGATGGGTTCGAACATCGCCTTCCGCTACAAGCAGTGGGACATGACGATGCAGATCAACGGCGCCTTCGGACACAAGATCTTCAACGGCAACGCGCTCACCTACAACAATGTGCTGTCGCTGTCGAACTATAACGTGGCCAAAGGAGCCGACATTGAGAACATCCAGGACCAGACCATCAGCGACTACTACCTGGAACCGGGCGACTACGTGAACATCGACTACATCAACATCGGCTGGGACATTCCCATTCGCTCGAAGCATATCCAGGCGCTCAGGCTCTCCGCCTCCGTCAACAACCTCGCCACCATCACTGGCTACAGCGGACTGACGCCGATCATCAACTCCAGTGTCATCAACGGCACGCTCGGCATCGACGACAAGAACGTCTATCCGGTCTATCGCTCTTATTCGATGGGACTCAGCGTCAAGTTTTAATGAGGAATTAGAAATTAGGAATTATGATTACCTGGATATACAAAAGGCGACTGATCGCTTTATCATTCATCATTTATCATTTATCATTCAGCATGATGCTCACATCATGCGACCTCGATGAGCATCCGCGAGACCAGATCGCAGAGGAAGAAGCCTTCAGCAATGCAGACGCCGTCTTCCGCAACACCGTCGCCACCTTATATAATTATATAGGCGGAAATGATGACGGCCAAGGCCTCCAAGGCACTTGCCGAGGCATCTACGACCTGCAGACTTTCGGCTCAGACGAAGCCATGATACCCACTCGCGGCAACGACTGGTACGACGGTGAGATATGGCAGGACATGTACCGCCACTCCTGGACGCCAGGACACTCCATGCTGAAGAAATCCTGGCTGTACCTCTATAAGGTCATCACCCTCTGCAACCACTCCATCGAACAGCTCGATGCCCACAGCCATCTGCTCAGTGTTTATGAATTGATGGCCTACAAGGCAGAGGTGCGCGGCATCAGGGCCATCTGCTACTGGTATCTGCTCGACCTCTTCGCACGTGTGCCCATCATCACTTCCACTGACAAATCCATCAATCAGATACAACAGGCAGAGCGCAGCCAGTTGTTCGATTTCGTCGTGAGTGAACTGATGGAGTCCTGGCCCTTCCTCTCTTCAGAAAACAGCGTACACCGCGGAGACTTCTACGCTCGTGTCACGCAACCCGTGGCCCTGTTCGTACTCGCCAAACTGATGCTCAACGCCGAGGTCTATGCCGATGATGACTGGACAGACTCCGACCGTCCTGATGGCAGCAAGATGCAGTTCAACATCGACGGAAAGGTCATGAATGCCTGGGAGGCAACCATCTACTACTGCGACATCCTGGAAAATGAATTCGGATTCAAACTGGCTGATACGTACCGCGAGAACTTCGCCGTACACAACGAGAACTCGCCAGAGAACATCTGGATTATCCCCATGGACAAAGACCTCTACTACAACGAGATGCAGTATATGTACCGCTCCTGGCACTATCGCCACGCTGCCGCCTATGGATTCTCCGGCGAGAACGGCACCTGCGCCACGCTGAAAGCACTCCAGGTCTTCGGTTACGGTACGGAGGAGCAGGACGAACGCTTCAACATCAACTACTGGGCTGATGAGGTCTACGACTATGATGGCGACCTTGTGCTCGACCGTTCTGGAGAACCACTCTGCTATTATCCCTGTGAAGTGAAGCTCTACCTCGGCGGCAGTCCATACGTCGAGACCGCTGGTGCCCGTATGAAGAAGTACGAGGTAGACAAAAACGGCACCAAGGACGGCCAGCTGATAGACAACGACATCGTGCTCTTCCGTTTTGCCGACGTGCTGCTGATGCGGGCAGAGGCCAAGTTGCGCAATGGCGAGGACGGACAGGATGACTTAAACGCTGTCCGCCGTCGCGCTTGGATGTCTGAGAGGCAGATCAGTCTGGAGACACTGCTCGACGAGCGCCTGCTCGAACTCTGTTGGGAGGGCTGGCGGCGTCAGGACCTGATACGCTTCGGACAATACGAGAGTCTCTTCGAAGGCGATGAATTTGATGAGAAAGTCGACGAGAGCGACCATCACACCACCGTCTTCCCCATCCCTGGGGACATCATCACCCTCAATCCGAACATCACGCAGAACAAAGGATATTGAGGTTTTCATTCCAGCAATTCAATATATCCTATATCCGGATGGCGGTAATAGCAAATACGCGTGCCGCCGAGTGCTGCGACAGGCACGGGGTCGAACAGGCGCTTATACCCCATAGTCTCCAGCTCGGCGGTGGCAGCATCGATGTCGACGGTCTCGAATCCCAAGTGATAGGGGCAGACACCGTTTTGCCGGAACAGATGGATCTCAAGTGATGCAGGATTGTGCTGGTGCACCAGTTCAACATCTGGTGCACCGGCTTTTTTCAGATAGCAGAGGTCAACGGTAAGTGCTTCATCATGAACGGTTTCTGCCACCGTGTATCCCCACTGTTCAAATTCCTTGGCAGAAGCCTCTATGTCATCCACCGTGTATCCTATGTGGTGGAATGTGCAATTAGCAATATTCATGTCTTCAAAACTTATTGTGGTGTACTTTCTTCTCGTCCCACTTATTTTTCGGTTCTGCCTCGGCAGCGGGATGACCGATGACGATGAGGTTCAGGGGTACGATATTCTCAGGCAGGGCCAGCAGCCGTTGCAGCTTGGTAATACGGCTCTGGAGGGGGAAGATGCCTGTCCATACAGCTGCCAGACCGATGGCATGGGCGGCCAACAGGATGTTCTGTGAGGCGGCAGAGCAGTCCTGAACCCAGTAGAGCGTGTTGTCCTCGCCCTCTATCTGGCTGATGCGTTCATAGAGTTGGATGTCGCCACAGACACAGATACAGGTGCATGTGTCGTTCATCATCTTCACATAGGGCAGCGAGGCCTTCAGCTGTCGTTTCGTCTCTACATCGTCGATGACCACGAAGTGCCACGGGTCGTAGTCCATTGCACTGGGGGCCGCCATCGCGGCATGGAGCAGTGTATCGATCTGTTCTTTACTGACCGGCTCATCAGTGAACCGGCGATTACTGACACGCGTCAGAATGTTGTTTAGTGCTTCGTTCTGTTTCATATCTCTTTATTGTATTTCAAAAACTTCAATTCTTCAAAAACTTCAATTCTTCAATTTTTCAATTCTTCAATTCTTCAGAAATGATAGCTGACACTCGCTGTCCACCATCGGCCCTGCTGCGGCATCAGGGGTGCGTCCATACCACCCCGATTGTAACGGGTGTTCAGCAGGTTGCGCACATTAAGGCCCAGCGTCAGCCTACCAATCTTATAATCGGCGCCGATGTTGAGGATGGCACGGGCATCGATGGAATGCTCTGCAGAGTACTCCTCAACCAGTTCTGTTAACTTTATATAGGCCTTCTCGAATCTCGGATCGTCCTGATCCAGGTTTATCAAGAATTCATAAAGCCTAGACCACTCACATAGCTGGTTGAGGTCTTCGAAATACGAGTGCTGCCTGCCCTCGAACAGAATATGTGTATGCAGTTTCAGCCTTGGTGTGACCTGCCAGCCCAGCACAAGGTTTGAGGTGATGGCTGGCGTACCGTTGTTGTCATCAACCGTGGGAGGTACATTCTGAACTCCCTTGAAAGATTCATTATATAGGAAAGACTTGAAAGTATGTACCCAAGTGAGATTCAGGTCGGCTGTAAAGCGTGGAAGCCTGTAGTTGGCCATCAGTTCCACACCGACTGAAACATGTTCTCCAGAGTTAAGTTTTGAAAACGTAGCTGCCTTGATCAGGTCATGTGCATGATTGTAGAAGCCGTTAACTTCGAAATGGAGTCCCTTCACCCAGTTGTGCCCCGCAAACGACAGTTGTAACGAATGTAAATATTCTGGTGACATGTCTCTTACCAGTTCAATATCAACCATATCATAAAAGAAGGAATACATCGTATTGTAAATGCGGTTGAGGTAAGAGCCGTCGACGAACGACTTGGAGTAGCTGAGCTTGGCGTTCCATTTCGGCCGTAGCAGGATGAGGGCGACACGCGGCGACAGCACGTTGGCATCCGTATCGTCGTAACGGTGCTTGTGGTCGAAGCGCAGGCCTGCATTCAATATCAGCGACCGCCATTGATGCTTCAGCTGGAGTGATGCATTGGCAGAGTTCTCGCGCCCAGAGACTAAACTAATTCGCGATAGCGGGATCTCATCTATGAAAAGCTCATAAGAATAGCCTAACTGATAGCGAATGTCATCCAGTTTGAAGTGTGAGTATTCTGCTCCGAACATCAGCCTTCCCTTGTGTTCTGAACCGAGCGCATAGTTGTAACCGCTCTTCAGCTGCAGGCCGAAGTTCTGATTCTGCCCATTCATGTATTGTGTCAGTCCATCATACAGTTCAAAGACTTCTCTCGCTTCGTTCTCTAATTCTAGGATGCTGGTCAGTTCTGCATTGGTACTTTCACTGAACACCTTGTATTGAGTGACGTCTTCCTTGTCGTAGGTAGCCGAAAGCCGCAGGCCGAACGGCCCCCACAAGTGTCTGTAGCTGAGATCCAGATGGTGCGCGCAGTTGGCAAAGCTGGGCGCTATGTCGTTGTTTGTCCGATACATACCTTGATTGTAGGCCCACGCGGATGTCGAGAAGGTATAGGGGGGCACCACCTGCGAGAAGCTGGTATTGTAGAGCAACTGCAAGCCTCTGTACCCTAACTGAAGGCCTATATCGTAGCTCGGCTTGTCGCCGACACGCCCTATGCTGATCGTGTTCACCGTATCGTTAGTGAATGAGGTGACCGACTGATGCTCCTCACTGACCGTACGCTTCTCACCAGCGTTGCGATAGCCGCTTATCCATGCCAGCACATCGAGGTCGAAATAGCGTTTGCCGAACAGGAGGTCGCCGCGCAGCTGCCCGTAGTTGCCGGCCTCAGCCTTGGCCACGAAGCCGTCCACGTCGGCTCCTTGCTTGGTAATGATGTTCACTACGGCCGTGAGGGCCACGCCGCCGTAGATCGACGACGCCGGGCCACGCAAGACCTCTATCTGTCGGATCTTCTCTAAAGAGATGCTGAAGTCGGGAGCTGCCGTGTTGGTGAAATAGCTGTTCAGCCGGTGGCCGTTGAGCAGGAAAAGGATCTTATCCTGCGATGTGCCATAGATATCCCGCATCCCGATGTTGATGTCCTGGTTGCAATCGACTATGTTCATGCCGGGCACGTAGGCCGCTAATACCTCCTGCAGGTTCCGCCCCCCGCTGTTACGGATCATCTCCTCGGTTATCAGCGTCGTCGGTACCGGCACCTCGTCCAGAGTCTCAGCCTGGCTCGAAGCCGTAGTCACCTTTGCCGTCATCCCCGCCCGCGTCTCATTGACCATGTTGACGAAGATAGGCGGGTCGTTGACCGATACACTATAATACGGATCCTCGGCGAGCATCATCTTCACATATTCTTCGGCCTTCTGCTCATCATAGTCAGAAATGCAGCTCATGGCTATAATCCTCAGGGCATCCCTCTTGAGGGTGCCCTTGAAGTTATCGAGATACAGCAGCAGTGTGTCGCGTGCTTCCTCCGTACGGCCTGTCTTCAAGTCGCTTTCCGCCTGCGAATAGATCTGGCGCAGCTGGATGTCGTCTTGAGCCATAACATGGAACATTGAACATTGAACATTGAACATTGCTGCGCAAAGCAGCAGTCTCCTAAGCCATTGTGTCATTCTTTCATTCATCGCAGTATCAGGTTTTTCAAAATTTATAGCTTACACTCGCCGTCCACCATCGGCCCTGCTGCGGCACGAGGGCAGTATTCATGCCGCTTCGGTCGTAGCGGGTGTCGAAGAGGTTGTGGATGTTGAGGCCCAGTGTCAGTTTGCCTATCTGGTAGTCGGCTCCCACATTGAGGATGGCGCGGGCGGGGATGTCTTTCTTAGCGATGACCTGCGTCACAATCCGTTCTGTCTCTTCGACGATGATTGCAACCTCATCTATTCTTCCCTCATTAAACAAAGAGACTGCCTCATTGTTCTTTTGCACATAAAGGATGAGCTTTGTCAAGTCTGTATAGTAAGCCCTCTGCTTGCTTTCGAACAAGAGATGAGTGTAGAACCTAAGATGTGAGGTCGCCTGCCACTTGACGACTGTATTCATGACAATGGCCGGTGTGTTGTTGTTGTCGTCTATGTCATTCGGGTAAGGTTTCAGCTCCTCAAAGTTGATTCCCATCAGGTTCGACTCCATCGTATGCGTCCACGTGAGATTCACGGTTGCCGAGAAGCGCGGCTGCCGGTAGTCTGCCGCCAGTTCCAGGCCCGCAGTGCGGTTCTTGCCCGCATTCTCATATCTCAGGATATTGGTCATAATCAGGTCGGTGGCATCGTTGTAGAATCCGTTCACCTCGAAGTTGAGACCCTTCGCCCAGTTGTGGCCTGAGAACGACAGCTGCCAGGAATGGATGCGCTCGGGCGACAGCTGGGTGGCGAGCTTCGGATTCAGACCTTCCAGACGGGCCGTAATGAGATTGCTCCTGCGGTACAGGTATGGTGCATCGACGAACGACTTAGAGTAGCTGAATTTAACGTTCCACTTGGGGCGCAGCAAGATCAGCGCCACGCGAGGCGACAGCTCGTTGGCCTCTGTATCGTCAGTCCGGCGCTTATAGTCATAGCGCAGGCCTGCATTCAGAATCAGCGACCGCCATTGGTGCTTCAGTTGTAGCGACGCGTCGGCAGAGGTTTCATGTCCCCTGCCATTCTTGCTGAAATCAGGATTCTCTTCCCATACCTTATTGTAGTCATAGCCCAACTGATAGCGCAAGTCTTCGAGGTGAAAGTGGGAGTATTCCGCTCCGATGGCGAGCGAGCCCTTATGCCGGCTGCCTAATGCGTAATTGTAGCCCGCCCTTAATTGCAAGCCATAATTCTCTTCCTGACCGTTGATATATCTCGACAACCCGCCGTTCGCAAACGTCCGGTTATGGTCTAATATTCCCAGAGCATTACTCAATTCAGTGCCGGGTGCTTCGCTGAACACCTGATACTGAGTGAAATCGGCTCTGTCGTAGATGGCGGCGGCTTTGCATTCGACATTGGATATTGACCATTGATAACTCAGGTCAGCATGTTGCGAACTCGTGGCAAAGCTGGGCGTGATGCCGTTGAAGCTACGGTATTTTCCGTAGTCATACGCTGTTGCCGTTGTTGCAAAAGTGAACGGAGCCCTCACTTGCGAGAACCGGGCATTGTAGAGCAGCTGCCAGCCTTTCAGGCTCAACTGTACGCCCAAATCATAAGTCGGGCGGCTGCCAGAGCGTCCCAGGGTGACGTAGTCGATCGTATCGCCGTCATAGGATTTCGGCTTCCCCCATTGCTCTTCTGGTACAGAGCGTCGCTCCCCCCTGCTGGAATAGCCGCTCAGCCATGCCATGACATCCAGTCCATAATACCGCATGCCCATCACCACGTCGCCACGAATCTGGCCGTGGTTACCGCCTTCGGCCTTCACCTTTACCCCATCCACGTCGGCTCCCTGCTTGGTGATGATATTCACCACCGCCGTCAGGGCCACGCCGCCATAAATCGACGAGGCCGGACCGCGCAGCACCTCTATCTGCTTGATTTTCTCCAGCGACATGCTGAAGTCCGGAGCAGCGGTGTTGGTGGCATAACTGTTCAGCCGGTGGCCGTTGAGCAGGATGAGCATCTCTTCCTGGCTGTTGCTGTAGATGCCGCGCATCGCGATGTTGATATCATCATTGCAGTCGATGAGGTTCATGCTCGGCACGTAGGCCGCCAGCACCTCCTGCAGGTTCCGCCCGCCACAGTTGTGAATCATCTCCTCAGTGATCAACGTCGTCGGCACCGGCACTTCATCCAGGCTTTCCTCCATACTCGAGGCAGTAGTCACCTTGGCCGTCTTGCCCGCCTTCATCTCATTGACCATGTTGACGAAGACAGGCGGGTCGTTCATCGATACACTATAGTACGGATCCTCCTCGAGCATCAGCTTCACATATTCCCCGGCTTTCTGCTCGTCGTAGTCGGAAAGGCAACTCAGGGCAATAATCCTCAGGGCGTCTCTCTTGATGGCACCCTTGAAGGTGTTCAGATAGTGCAGCAGCGTGTCGCGGGCCTCTTCCGTCCGTCCTATCTTAAAGTCGCTTTCCGCCTGCGAGCAGATCCGGCGCAGACGCAAATCGTCCTGTGCCATGACATTGACCATTGAGCATTGACCATTGACCATTGCGGCGCATAGCAACAGTCTCCTCAGCCATTGTATCATTCTTTCATTCATCGCAGTGCCAGATTATTCAGAATTTATAGCTCGCACTTACCGTCCACCATCGGCCCTGCTGGGGCACGAGGCTGGTATTCGTACCGCTGCGGTCGTAGCGCGTATCGAAGAGGTTATGCACGTTCAGCCCAAGAGTCAGTTTGCCTATCTGGTAGTCGGCTCCCACATTCACAATCGCCCGTGCAGCCATGTCTTTCTTCGTATAAGCCTCGTCGCCCAGTTCATTATATTTCTCCGTCATTTCATCCCATCTCGGGTCGTCATCTGCCAGGTCAAAATACTCGTAAAACAATTTGAGTGCATAGCAAGCCCTATTGAGGTCGTAATAGTAAGTAGACTGCTTGCTTTCAAACAGCGTGTGTGCGTGAACTTTCAGTCGCGGAGTAGCCTGCCACGCCAGTACAAGGTTCGACGTGATGGCAGGGGTATTGTTGTTGGCATTGATGATGCCGTACCTGAGATCGCTTTCAGCGTCCTCACTCACTTCATAGTAATCCCTGTTTGGCGTGATATTCGACTTGAACGTGTGTGCCCAGGTGACATCAAGGTTGGCAGAGAAGCGCCCCCTCTGGTAGTTGGCCATCAGCTCCGCGCCGGCAGTATAGTTCCTGGCGGCATTCTCGTAGTTGATGAAATTGGTCGTGATGAGGTCGCTGCCCCGATTGTAGAAGCCGTTCACCTCGAAATGGAGCCCCTTCAACCAGTTGCTGCCTGCGAACGACAGCTGCCAGGAGTGCATCCGTTCTGGCTCAAGGCCTTCCACAAACATGAGTAGTTCATCCTGCAGTATGCCCCGCATCAAGTTGCCCACACGATAGAAGTAGGGGGCATCGACAAACGACTTGGAGTAGCTGAACTTCAGGTTCCACTTGGGCTGCAGCAGTATGAGAGAGATACGCGGCGACCATTCGTTGGCATCCGTGTCGTCGAAGCGGTGCTTGTGGTCGTAGCGCAGGCCGGCATTCAGGATGAGCGAGCGCCACTGATGCTTCAGCTGCAGCGAGGCGTTGGCGGAGTTCTCATGGCCTATGACATATTGGCGCAGAGTAGTACCCTCATACACCTCCATCACATAGTCATAGCCCATCCGGTAGCGCACATCCTCCAAGAAGAAGTGTGAGTATTCGGCCCCGAACACCAGTGATCCTTTGTGGTCACTTCCGAGCGCATAGTTGTAGCCCCCTTTCAACTGCAGGCCAAGGTTCTGGCCTTGTCCGGTGATGCAGCGCGACAGGCCGTTATAGCGTTCAAAAATATCATACATTTCACTTCCAAAACTATTAAATTCCATCAGTTCCATCAGTTCGGAATTCGGCGTTTCGCTTAACACCTGGTATTGCGTCATGTTCTCATTGTCGTAGAAGGCCGAGAGCTTCAGGTTCAGCGGCCCCCACTCATGGCTGTAGCTCACGTTGGCGTGGTGGGTGAGACCGGCCAGAGAAGGCCCGATGCCTTTGTGGGTGGTATATTTGTCATAGTCGTAGGCATAGGCCGTCGATGCAAAGGTGTAGGGAGCTACTACCTGCGAATACCTGACGTTGTAAAGCAGCTGCCAGCCTTTCAGGGTGAGCTGTACGCCTATATCGTAGTTCGGCCTGCCGATGCGTCCGATGCTGATCGTATTGACCGGGAAAACCGTTTCACCCCAAACGACGTTCGACTGATGCTCCTCGTCTACCGTGCGCTGCTCGCCCTTGCTGTGGTATGCGCTCAGCCATGCCAGCACATCGAGGTCGAAGTATCGCTTGCCGAACAGGATATCGCCGCGCACCTGACCGTGATTACCCCCCTCCGCCTTCACAAAGATACCATCCACATCGGCTCCCTGCTTGGTGATGATGTTCACCACCGCCGTCAGGGCCACGCCGCCATAGATTGACGAGGCCGGACCCCGCAGCACCTCTATCTGCCGGATCTTCTCCAGTGACATGCTGAAATCGGGCTGGGCGGCATTAGACAGATAGCTGTTCAGCCGGTGGCCGTTAAGCAGGAAGAGTATCTTCTCCTGCATGTTGCTGTAAATGCCGCGCATAGCGATGTTGATGCCGTCGTTACAGTCGATGAGATTCATGCCGGGCACATAGGCCGCCAGCACCTCCTGCAGGTTCCGTCCGCCACAGTTGTGAATCATCTCCTCTGTAATCAGTGTTGTCGGCACCGGCACCTCATCCAGGCTTTCTTCCATATTTGAGGCGGTAGTCACCGTAGCCGTCTTGCCAGCCTTCAGTTTATTGACGATATCGACAAAGATAGGCGGGTCGAACGTCGTCACACTATAGTACGGATCCACCTCGAGCATCATCTTCACATATTCCCCGGCTTTCTGCTCATCGTAGTCGGTAAGGTAGGACATGGCTATCATCCTCAGGGCGTCTCTCTTGAGGGTACCCTTGAAAGCATTCATATGCAGGAGCAGCGTGTCGCGCGCCTCATCCGTACGGCCTATCTGCATGTTGCTTTCCGCCTGCGAGCAAATCTGGCGCAACCTCATGTCCTCCTGCGCAAAGCAATGGACAATGGACAATGGACAAATGACCGTTGCGGCGCACAGCAGCAGTCTCCTCAGCCATTGTATCATTCTTTCATTCATCGCAGTGCCGGATATTGTTTATTGTCCTCAGATTTTATAGCTCACGCTTACCGTCCACCAGCGGCCCTGCTGGGGCACGAGGCTGGTATTCATGCCGCTGCGGTCGTAGCGGGTGTCGAAGAGGTTGTGGATGTTGAGCCCCAGTGCCAGTTTCCCGATCCGATACTCCGCTCCCACATTGACAATGGCGCGGGCCGCCATGTCCTTCCTCGTGTAAGGCCGTACATCTAAATTCTCTATTTCCTCCCCTATCTCTTTCCGTCTTGGGTCGTCTTCTTCCAGCATAAAATAATCGCTCCACAATTTCCCTTCATAACAACGCTTGTTGAGGTCGTAATAGTAAGTCGATTGTTTACTTTCAAACAGGGTGTGTGCGTGAAGTCTCAGTTGCGGAGTAGGCTGCCAGGCCAATACAAGGTTCGACGTGATGGCGGGGGTGTTGTTGTTGTCATTGATAATGCCGTACATGAGATCTTTTTCAAATGCATCATCCTCATCAAATAAATCCCCTTCTGTAGAGATATTCGACTTGAACGTGTGAGCCCAGGTGACATCAAGGTTGGCAGAGAAGCGCGGCGTCTGGTAGTTAGCTGTCATCTCCACGCCCACAGTATAGTTCTTGCCTGCATTGATGTAGTCGATGAAATTGGTGGTGATGAGGTCGCTGCCACGGTTGTAGAAGCCGTTCACCTCGAAATGGAACCCCTTCATCCAGTTGTTGCCTGCAAAGGACAGCTGCCAGGAGTGCATCCGTTCAGGCGAGAGCTGGATGGCATCCATGGGCATGCACCCCTTCAGTATGCACTGCATCAAATTGCCCACACGATAGAAGTAGGGGGCATCGACAAACGATTTGGAGTAGCTGAACTTCATGTTCCACTTGGGCTGCAGCAGGATGATAGCAATACGAGGCGACCACTCGTTGGCATCGCTGTCGTCGAAGCGGTGCTTGTGGTCGTAGCGCAGGCCGGCGTTCAGGATGAGCGAGCGCCACTGATGCTTCAACTGCAGCGAGGCGTTGGCTGAGTTCTCACGGCCTATGGCCTGTTGGCGCATGGCGATATCGGTACCTACCTCCATCACATACTCACAGCCCATCCTATAACGCACATCCTCCATAGAGAAGTGTGAGTATTCGGCCCCAAACACCAGCGACCCTTTGTGGTCACGTCCGAGCGCATAATTGTAGCCCCCTTTCAGTTGCAACCCGACGTTCTGTCCCTGTCCCGCGATGCAGCGCGACACGCCGTTACTGCCGTCATAGTCTCCATCTTCAGGCATCATCGCTAGGAAATATCCCGTATAATACTCCAGTTCCATATTCTTCGATTCGCTTAACACCTGGTATTGCGTCATGTCCTCATTGTCATAGAAGGCCGAGAGCTTCAGGTTCAGCGGCCCCCACTCATGGCTGTAACTCAGGTTGGCGTGGTGGGTGAGGCTGGCTAAGGAAGGCCCGATGCCGTCGTAGGTGATATATCTGTCATAGTCGTAGGCATAGGCCGTCGATGCAAAGGTGTAGGGAGCCACGACCTGCGAATACCTGACGTTGTAAAGCAGTTGCCAGCCTTTCAGGGTGAGCTGTACGCCTATATCGTAGTTCGGCCGGCTGCCGATGCGCCCGATGCTGATCGTGTTGATGGTGTCGCCATCAGAGTTGACCGACTGATGTTCCTCGCTGACCGTCCTCCGCTCACCCTTGCTGTAATATGCACTCAGCCATGCCAGCACATCGAGGTCGAAGTATCGCTTGCCGAACAGCACGTCGCCGCGCACCTGACCGTGATTGCCCCCCTCCGCCTTCACCTTGATGCCATCCACGTCGGCTCCCTGCTTGGTGATGATGTTCACCACCGCCGTCAGGGCCACGCCGCCATAGACCGACGATGCCGGTCCGCGCAACACCTCTATCTGCCGGATCTTCTCCAGTGACATGCTGAAATCAGGCTGGGCGGCATTGGTGAGGTAGCTGTTCAGACGATGCCCGTTAAGCAGGAAGAGTATCTTCTCCTGCATGTTGCTGTAGATGCCGCGCATGGCGATGTTGATGCCATCGTTGCAGTCGATGAGGTTCAAGCCGGGCACGTAAGCCGCCAGCACCTCCTGCAGGTTCCGTCCCCCACAGCTTCGGATCATCCCCTCCGTAATCAGTGTCGTCGGCACCGGCACTTCATCCAGGCTTTCTTCCATACTTGAGGCGGTGGTCACCATGACCCTCTTGCCAACCTTCAATTCATTGATGATATTGACAAAGAGGGGCGGATCGTTCGTCGTTACACTATAGTAAGGGTCCACCTCGAGCATCATCTTCACGTATTCCCCGGCTTTCTGCTCATCGTAGTCGATAAGGCAGCATAGGGCAATCATTCGCAGGGCATCTCTCTTGAGCGTGCCCTTGAAGGCATTGAGATGATGCAGCAGCGTGTCGCGGGCTTCATCCGTGCGGCCTAACATCAGGTCGCTTTCTGCCTGCTTGCAGATCTGGCGCATTTTCATATCCTCCTGTGCAAGGCAATGGACAATGGACAATTGACAATTGACAATTGCGGCGCACAGCAGCAGTCTCCTCAGCCATTGTTTCATTCTTGGTTATTGGTTATTGGTTATTGCGGGAATGGTGAATTCGAACGCAGTTCCCTCTCCGGGCGTGGAGTCGAAGGTGATCTTCCCCCCGTGTTTCTTTTCCACGATGTTGCGCGTGATGCTCATCCCGAGCCCCGTGCCCTGGCCGATAGGCTTGGTGGTGAAGAAATTCTCATACAGCCGTTCCTTCACCTCGTCGGTCATGCCCTCCCCGTTGTCTGCCATCCGGATCTTCAGCTGGTTGTCTTCCATCCACACCCTGACATCCACCTCTGGTGCGTATGCCTCCCCTTCTGCCTGCTGCCTGTGCCATACAGCATAAAAGGCATTGTTCATGATGTTAAGCACGGCACGACTCAAGTCCTGAGGAATCACCATCATCAGTGGCAGTCCTTCTTCATATTGCTCATGAATATCAGAATTAAAGCCAGGATGATTCGCCCTCATGGCATGATACGACAGGTGGACGTATTCTTTCACAATCTTGCACACATCCGTCGGCACATACTCATTCTCCTTACCTCGGGAGACAAGCAGAATGCCCTGAACGATACTGACCGCCCGTTCACCGCTCTCGGCAATCTTTTTCAGATTGTCCTTAAGCAGGCTTGCCATGTCATCCAGGTCATCGCGTTCGTCATCCGAGAACTGGTCTGCTTTCTTCTCCACCAAGGCCAGCATTTCCTCCATCAGACTGGTCGACACCTTACTATAATTAATGACAAAGTCAAGCGGATTCTTCAGTTCATGCGCGATGCCGGCACTCAGCAGTCCGAGTGATGCCAGTTTCTCCTGTTTCTCCAGTTGTTGTCTCAGTTGATCTGTCTCATTCATAATCATCGGAATTAATATGTGTGGCTATTGGTAACGTAATGGTGAATTCAGCGCCTTCGTCCTGTACAGACTTGACAGTGATGTCACCTCCATGGTTCTGTATGATTTCACGGCTCAGGTACAGCCCGATGCCCGAAGCCTCGTCTGAAGGCTTAGTCGTGAAGAAGGGGTCGAATATCTTTTCAATGATGTTCGCTTCGATTCCCACGCCATTGTCACGGATGGTTACGATATACTGCCCGTCGCTGCGAGTGGTGACGAGTGAAACCTCGGGGTCGAACGTCGTCGTCTGCGCTTTCTTCACCACGGCATATACCGAGTTGCCGAGTAGGCTCATGATGGACCTGCTGAGCATGTCGCCATTACCGTGCAGCATCATCTCGCCATCCGGCACGTCAAATGTCATCTTAATATGATACTGTTCCTCCTCCTTGGCATAATAGTTGTGTAACATCTCTTCGTCCTGCAGAAGTACTGGGCGCAGATTCATGTCCATATAGCCGCCAGTACGGTCTTTCAGCATCTCCTCCATGGCCTTGATGATACGGGTCGTATTATGCCCATAGCGGTCAACATCCCTCAGATTGTTCGACAGCAAATCCAGCACATCTTCCGTATCTAAATAGTCATTCTCGTCCATCTTGTCCTTGTTGTTCTCAATATTCTGCTTAAGGTCATCTAACAGTTCGTTCGACACCTTCGAGAAATTGATGATATAGTTCATGGGGTTCAGTATGCGGTCGATCAGTCCTTCCGTCAGCTTACCCACCGATGCCATCTTCTCCTGCCGGATCAGTTCCGTCTGCGCATTGTTCAGGTCGTCCAGTGCTTTCTCCAGGCTCTTCGACTTTTCTTCAATCTCGTCTTTCTGACTCACGATTTCCGATGTCCTTTCTTCCACAATCCGCTCCAGCTTCATTTTGTCCTTTCTCAGTTTCATCAGTCGGTAGCGGAAAAAGAGGAATATCAGCCAGGCCAAAAGCATCAGATATACGATTGCCATATACCATCGCATCAGCAGCGGATAGTGTATGCGGAACCTTGTCTCCGTCACTTCCGTCAAATTGCCATTAGCCAGTTGGGCCTGTATGCCCAGTTTGAACGAACCGTATGGAAGGTTCAGGAATTCCACCTCCTGCTTTTCACTCCAGGCACTCCACTGGTCATCGTTCAGGCGATAGCGATATAACGTCTGCCCCGTCAGAGGAGCATGGCTGAGGGCAAAGGTAAAACGGAGATGGCGTTCATCACTATTCAGTGTGGGCAGCTGCTCTGGCATCTCGCCGTAACCACCCCAAAGAATACTGTCACGTCCCATCACCACCGAACGGAAAAGCAACTGTGGCTTAGCTGTCAGGGATGCCAGCTGGCTCTTGTTCGTGTCGATGACCACCAGTCTATCATCACCGCCTATCCATATTTTCCCATCCTTACAGAACAGCGCCCCCACAGCCATCTCTCCCACAGGGTTCAGCAGTGAATCTAGGTCGGAGACTCGATGTCCATCTTTCCACTGATAGAGATGTTTCCTTTCTTTATCTGTAAGCCATGTTATTCCGCTGTCGTCAGTCATAGCGTAGGCCGGGTATGGGAACGGCTCCCGGTCAGATGCCTCCACCATCCTCACGTCATCTCCCGTCTTGACCAGTGTATAGACCTGTCGTTGGGTGTCGTTTCCATATTTGATGAACTTATCCCAGGTGGCAAACTTACTGTAGATTTCTCCATACACGTTCTGAATCCAGAGCGTGCCCTTGGCATCCTTGATGATGGTCATCACCTTCTCGCTGTCGCACACTTTCACCTTCTCTCCTTCTCTCCTGACTCCTGACTCCTGACTCCTTACATCCATTACATACACCCCGTCAGGCTCAGCCACATACAGCTGTTCCCCGTCCTGCAAAATGGCTGTGGTGGAGTTCGATGTCAACCGTTTCACGCCACCGCTCCTTTCAATCAGCCAGACACCTGATGCGGTGGCAGCAAGCAGTCCGCGACTGCATATTTCCAGATCCCAACAGAAGATATTCAGGTTCCCTACCCGCTCGACCGCATTCCCATTTATCCGGAACAGTCCGTTATTGCCGCCCAGATAGGTCACTCCACCATATTCTGCCATGGTCTGTATCTCCCCCGACACGCCGTCTTTCGCCTGCAGCCATGTGTAGGCCGATGGTATCTCAATAGAGAAGATACCGTGCGCCGTTGCTCCCCAGAGTAGCCCATGCCCGTCGTAGGCAATGTATGCCACCTGGTCGGAACAAAGGCCGTTCTTCTCTGTGATCCTATATACCTCCTTCCCGCTGTCGTCGGTGATGACCAGTCCCTCATTGTCCTTTACCAGCGCCTTCAGTCCGCCGTCGAGTACTTCTGTCTGGGTAATGCCTTCTTGCAGCACATCAGTCTCCCCGCGCTCAAGAGCCGCCACATCCACGATGTCGCTGTTGATGCTCGTCTTGAAATCGGTATTAGCCTGCTTCTTGAACTTCAAGTCGCCGCCGCTCACTTCGTAGATGATGTTGTTGCTGGCCACAAACTGCACAACGCCGTCATGTTCATAAATCTCCATCACCTCACCAGTAAACATCCCGGCCTTCCCGATGCGCTTCATGAACAGCTCACCATTGGCCTTTCGCTGGAGAAGTGCAAAGAAATTGTAGCCTCCTACCCAAATGCGGTTATCGCTTGCACGGTAAACCACCGTGACACGTCTGTTCTCCTGTTCATGAATCATGCGCCATTGTGCCCGGTCATAATACAGCAGTCCCTCGAAGTTGGCCACGAACACCGTGCCGTCCTCCCCGATCTCGATATCGAAATTCCTGTTGTGTGCCCCATATTCCGCTGCCGTATAGTTACGGATCAGCGGCAGACCCTGAGCCCGAAGAAGTGAGAAGGGAGAAATGAAAAGTGAAAAGTTGGCTACCGCACAGAGTTGCAACAGTACAACCAGTACGATAGTCTTAGAAATATTTGTTTTCATCATCTTCTTAATCATAGTGGTAGCAAATTTTTCACTTTTCACTATTAACTTTTAACTCCCGATATGGTATCCCCTTGCCAACATAGTGATCCCATTCTTCCTTCGTCAGGTTGCGGTTCACGTTGCCCTTCAGTCGCTGGGCTATCAGGGGCAGCGATATCAGGTATTGGCTGATGTTACCGTTAAGCCCGCCTGCCCAGATAAACTCTTTCCGGTTGTCAAAGGTGAAACAAGTCAACCAACTGCCTGTCTGGAACAGCGTAATGGGTTTGATCTGACTGTCGCTGGTCATCCAGAAGAGCAACTTCCCGTCATAGCTTGAGGAGTACAGTCTTCTGCCGTTAAACTTCATCTTCGTCACTCGTGACAGATGCCCCACCAGCTTATTGACCTTCCCTCCGTCATCGACCAGGTATATCGTACCGTCAGACATGCCGTATGCCGTCAGATTCACGTTCTTGCTGCTGGCGAACGAGGTCACCTTGCCCGCCACAGGCACTTTCTCGTCCGTCAGATGATCCATATCGTTCACCAGGTGCATCCGCCCGTTGCTGTCGAACAACAAGGGTTTATAGTCACGCCTGCCGCAACAAGCCACATTGAAGCTCAGCTGTCGGCTACTGATAACCCTGTCCGTGGCGATATCCAGCAGGGCCATGTTTCTCTCACCCACAATCAGCAGCTGCCGCCCGTCGTTCACCGCCTCCAGTTTGAAGGGTCTCGTCAGCCCTGGCAGTTCCACCACCATGGTGCTGTAGTCCTGACGCACAATCACCAAATGACCTGTGTAACTGACGAAATAGCCTTTTCCTGTTGTCGACGCAAAGGCATCCCTGAACCGGTATTGCTTGTCGCTGAACACCCGCTTGCTGTTCAGTGTCCCGCCTTTGAGCTCATGATGATAGATCTCCCCGTAGAGGCTGACAGAGAACAACCTGTCTGCGTCTGGCATGAAGTCAATATCCGAGATACTGCCGTGGTGTATATTCCAGTCCGTCTTACCGCCGGCCGACTGGGTGAGGGCGGGAAAGACAGAACTCCCATATAGGTCGCCGCCATATTCCTTCGTATAAAGATAAGAGGCGTATGCCAACAGATTACCCAGTTCCCTGTCGCCTGACCGGTATATAGCATACGACTGGGTTCCTAGTGTACGGCCTAATGATCTGTAGTTCAACGTGTCGGCCACTTGCCGGGCATGTTCCGCATGGCTTCTTTGCACAATGGCTTCCTTTTTCTGCTGTTCAGCCATCTGTGCCGATTCCAGGGCCTCCT
>JAEEGJ010004728.1_pt1 | contig 44959 bp, 47 predicted proteins | sample 8958761 | NCBI WGS metagenome assembly JAEEGJ01 (sample SAMN16246546, study PRJNA631951) | gut metagenome | biome: gut microbiome; feature: rumen; material: RS-attached | host: Bos | place: Iran: Karaj | collected 2018-10
ATCACCCCGAAATTTAGCCTAATGCACAGACACCTTATGTAATATAAGTACGTCTTGGCAAAAGGGGAATAAACATGTTAGAGAGGTATAGGACAATGAAGAATTCATTATTCAAAAGAGCTATCGCAGCAGCTGCAGCTGTTCCGCTCGCTCTTACACAGTGTCTCACATACGCAAACGCTGTAGACGGTGACACTGCGACAACAACAACTGCGAACGTTCAGGCACAGAGCCAGGAAAGCACACTTAAGGCTTTACTCGCTATCCCTGGTGACGCTAAGATTTTAGGACCTAATGAAAAGGGTGCTGCATACAATCGTCAGCAGTCAACATGGGAGCAGACAGCTCTCTTACTTCTGAACAGTCTCGGTGCAAAGGACGGAAGTCTTGACCTTACTCCTTACATCAACAAGGCTTTAGCTAATGCCGGAGACTACAGTGATGTTGCTAAGGTTTTTGCTGATCTTATTGATGGCAAGAAAGTTGATTATACTTTCGACGGCAAGAAGCTTACAGTTAAGGGCAAGATCAATGAACTTAACTATAACGAGTTTATTGGTGTTTCTGATGCGTTCAAGATCGATGCTTTCGATGATATAGTTCTTGGCGGCGATTTTGTTATTGTTGTTGATGGCTCAACTATCGATGCAAATCAGACTGTAACTGCCGAGTTCAAGTATACTTGCGAAGGCAAGACATACACACTTGGCGAAGTGCCTGCACTTATCAAGGATAAGTTTACAGCTATTAAGGCAAAAGCTGAGAAGGAGATCGGCGCTGGCGTTGATGAAAAGGCAAAGGCTGATTTCTTCGATAAGTTAGATAAGATCATCAAGGCTGCTACAAAGGCTGACAATGGCGTTACAAAGGCACTCAGCCTTGACTGGAACTACACAACAGCTCAGGAGAAGGGCAATGCTGCTGACGCTATCACTAAGTTAAATGCTAAGCTCAAGAGCAAAGGCATCAACAAGCAGCTTCCTGCTACAGCAAGCGATATTGCTTCTGATTCAAGAGTTGCAGCTGCATTTGCAGAGCTCTCCGAGAAGACAAACGGCAAGGTAACAGTTTCTGCTGCTGAGGTTGGCAAGTTAGCTGACGAGATCGGCGGAAGAAGCATCAGCAAGGACGGCAAGACTGTAGTTTCTACAGACCTCAGCACACTCATCAGCGGCGGCGTTGGTTCATTCACAGCTGCATTTGACGATGATGCTGACGAAGTAGCTGACCTCAAGAAGAAGGTAGAGGCTCAGGGCTATCAGCTCGTAGGCTCTTACAAGAAGGTTTACGCTAACGTAGACTTCAGCAACATCAAGAAGGACGGCAAGGCTACATTAAAGCTTGACCTTAACAGAATCCTTGTAACAGATACAACAACAACTACAACTTCTACAACAACTACAACAACTTCATCTACAACATCTTCATCTACAACAACATCATCAACAACATCTTCATCTACATCTTCATCTACAACATCTTCATCTACAACAACATCATCAACTTCATCTTCTACAACAACATCAACAACTACTACACCTCCTGATACAAAGAAGATCAAGAAGCAGTACGCTAAGGCTGGCTACAAGACAACTGCTGCATTCTACATCAACACAGAGGAAGAGTTCAACAAGAAGCAGATCTCCAATGTAGCACTCGTTATCGAGTACACAGACGGTACTTCTGAGGAGAGAACAGTTGCTGCTGACGATATCAACTTCGGTACAGCTAAGCCAACTAACACATACGAAAAGGGCAACACAACATTCAAGTATGATGTTCCTGTATTCGTAAAGGATACAGCTCTTACAGATGCTGACGGTAAGGCAATCACAGTTGAGGCTTACATCGGTGTAAGAGGTGACGCTGACCTTAACAACACAGCAAACGCTGTTGACGCTTCTGTAGTTCTTACATACTACGCTAAGCTCCAGACAGGCGGCAAGGCTGCAAGAACTCAGCTTTCTACAAGCCCACTTGTAAAGGCTGCAAGTGATATCTACGATGATTTCGCTGCTTACCTCGCTGATGCATACAGTGATGTACAGATCGGTGTAACATTCGATAACCTCACAGACAAGGCTACAAGAAAGAACACAATCAACGCTGTTGATGCTTCTTCTATCCTCCAGTTCTATGCTCAGAGACAGCTTGCAACTAACAAGAATAAGTCTGATCTCCAGATCTGGACTGACGTTGACGCTAACACAGGCAACAGCGAGTCAAATCAGTAAGTAAATATACTGATACTTATCAATGTGAACTATCTGCCGTCGCAAAACGGCGGCAGATATAAAATTTAATATTTATGATGTTAGCCGCCGTATTTGCGACGGAAAAACATATATAAAAAATCTGAAAGGAAATAATAACAATGAAGACGAACACTATTAAGCGTGCTTTCGCTGCACTGGCAGTTTCCGCTGTAGCACTTTCAGCAACTGCTATTAATGCTTCTGCTGAGACAGCTGTAGGCTATACTTCTACAGGCAAGGCAGCAGGCTTCACAGGAGCTTCACTCGAGCTCACACAGAAGACAATCTCTCTTGACGAGGCTAAGAATGCTCAGATGATCACACTTTCTGCTAAGAGCACAAACGGCACAAAGTTTGACTCAACAGGTATCCATGTATCGTTTGATGAGGGACTTGAGCTCGTTCCAATCACAATCAAGGGCAAGGGTGTTGTTGCTGAGGATATGCAGCTTTACGGTACATACAAGGCTGTAACAGATGGCGACAATGCTATCTTCCTTACTTTCGCTAACGATGATACATTCAGCGCTGCTGCTGACGGTACTGCTCTTTGGCAGTTCCAGGTAAAGGTTAAGAACCCAGAGGCTGGCAAGAAGTACCCAATCAACGTTTCTTTCACTGACGGTGACCTCTTTGACCTCAAGGGAAGCGCTGACACTGATAAGATCAGAGACTATGCTTTTTCTAACGTAACTCAGGGTTACATCGCTATCGAGGGTGTTACAACAGCTACAACAACATCTACAACAACTACTACAACAACTACTACAACAACAACATCTACAACAACTTCTACAACAACTTCTACATCATCTACAACTAAGGCAAGCGCTACAACAACTAAGGCTGCAACAACAACTAAGAAGGTAAGCACAACAGCTGCTAAATCTAACTCACCTAAGACAGGTGTTCCTGGTGCTGGCATCGCTGTAGCAGGTCTTGCTGTTGCAATCGGTACTGCATTCGTTCTCAGAAAGAAGGAAGACTAATTAATTAGTCCCTGCTTAATGGAATAATTAAAGGCTCTCCATTTGGAGAGCCTTTTTTTAGTCTTTTTTTGTCGGCGGAGTCCAGTTTATTCCGCCCCAGCCGTCAACGTTGGCACGGCACATAGCACCGAAGAGCCTGTCCTTGAAGCCGTGGTCATTACGCTCCATATCTGCAAGGAAGTCCTTGGTCTTCTGGCGGTTGGTGTGACCGTCAGCAGGACAGACGGATCTCACAATAGGGAGCTCGTTTTTGCGGGCTGCACGGCGTATCTCCTTTTCGGGAGCAAGTACCAGCGGACGTATAACAGTCACTTTTTTGTGGCTCAGGTAGGTGCTTGGCGCAAAGCAGCCGATACGTCCCTCGGTAAAGAGGTTCATAACGAATGTCTCAACTGCGTCGTCGTAGTTGTGCCCGAGAGCTACCTTGTTGCAGCCGAGCTCGTTAGCGGCGTCGTGGAGTGCTCCGCGGCGCATACGTGCGCAGAGACTGCACGGGCTGGGCTCCTTGCGGACGTCGAACACTATCTCGCCTATCTGAGTAGGGATAACGCGGTACTCCACGCCCATTTTCTCACAGCGTTCCGCAATGGGGGAGAAGTCGGGCTTTTTGTCCTTGAAGCCCATATCGAGAGTGACAGCTACGACTTCATAGTCGATACCGATGAATCGGCGCAGGAGCACAAGTCCCTCTAAAAGCACAAGGCTGTCCTTGCCGCCCGAGACTCCTACGAGTATGCGGTCACCGTCGCTGATGAGCCCGTAGTTCTGAATGGCTTTTCGCATATATCCGAGAATTTTCTGCATAATATCTCTCCAAAACGTTTTTCTTGATTATATCACATCTGAAAGTAAAATGCAACTAAAGAAGGGGATTCATGTAGGGGACGGCGTCCTCGACGTCCCAGCGTAGGTGCGGATATTATCCGCCCGGTAAGGGACGCCCTCTCTTGCAGGGCGTCCCTCTTAAAAAAACAGTCCACCGGACTGCTTTTTTAATTCACCCTTGCGGTGACTCCCTGTAGTACAGGGAGATGTCAGCGTAGCTGACAGAGGGTACTCGCTCCTGTTAGGAGCGCTTCGTAACTGTGGGGTTACTCCCCACAGTGTGGGGAGATGTCGCACGGCGACAAAGGGGACGGGCTTGTTAAGCTTGCCCCACACCCCACTAGAGGCGCCGCCTCTGGACTCTGCCAAAGGAACACAGTCCCTTTGGAATCCCGTTTATATGCTCAGCCGATTTTCAGCTAACGGCTCAGTTCGCCATGAGCTTTACCATTACTGCCTTCTGAGCGTGGAGACGGTTCTCAGCTTCCTCGAATATCTCGTTTGCGTGAGCCTCGAATACCTTCTCTGTTATCTCCTCCTCGCGGTGTGCAGGGAGACAGTGGAGAACCATTGCGCCCTCGTTTGCCTGTGCCATGAGCTCGTCGTTTATCTGGTAGCCTGCGAAAGCCTTCTTGCGCTTCTCGGCTTCGCTCTCCTGTCCCATAGAAGCCCATACGTCTGTGATAAGTACGTCTGCGCCCTTTGCAGCCTGCATAGGTACGTTTGTCATCTCGAACTTGTCGCCGTAGCCCTTTGCAAAGTCAAGTATCTCCTTTGGAGGCTGATAGTCATCAGGGCAAGCGATAGACACGCTCATGCCAACCTTTAAGCAGCCTACGATAAGGGAGTTTGCCATGTTGTTTCCGTCGCCGATGAAGCACATCTTCAGACCGTCGAAGCTGCCCTTGAACTCGCGGATAGTCATAAGGTCGGCAAGTACCTGACAGGGGTGGCAGAAGTCTGTAAGACCGTTGATTATCGGGATAGAGCCGTATTCTGCAAGGTCCTCGACTTCCTTCTGCTCAAATGTACGGATCATGATACCGTCAAGGTAACGTGAGAGAACTCTTGCTGTATCCTGTACAGGCTCTCCGCGTCCTATCTGGAGGTCGTTTGAGGAGAGGAACAGCGGATATCCGCCCAGCTGGTACATACCTGTCTCAAAGGATACACGGGTACGTGTGGAAGCCTTCTGGAATATCATTCCGAGAGTCTTGCCCTTGAGGTGCGGATGCGGGATACCGTGCTTGAGCTCATACTTGAGCTGGTCAGCAAGGTTAAGTATCTCGATTATCTCTTCTGTGCTCAGGTCGAGCATTTTAAGTAAGTGTTTCATATTTTCTATCCTTTCTAATCAAAAAATCATCTGTTCATTTCTGTGAACGCCTTATCTATAGCCACTGCAAACAGCGGTATATAATCGTCAAAAGCCTTGTTATCCACGTTTATATGGAACTGCATCTCGCCGTTTACTCCCACAAGGCTCTGGATATGACCTACATTGTTTCCGTCGAGGATTATGTCGAATTCCTTTCTGTCCTTGCTGGATATCTCAAAGCGCATGGTCTTGTGTCTTACCTTAATGGTAGGATCGAGGAACATGGACGTACACTCCATTGTCATGAATACGTTGTCATTGAGGATTATTGTGAAGCTCGGTCTCTTTGCGTCGCCTGTCTGAACGAGAGTATAGAGGTTGTAATTGCTTGCGTCCATAAGATTATAACGGGCACCGAAGCCTTTTTTCTTGATATTATAGAGAAGGCGGTCATCTTTGTCTACTACAGTATATTTTGCGCCTTTACCGATTACTTTTAGCTCCATGATCATTCCTCCAGTATCTCTATCAGAATTTTCAGTCCGTCCTTTAGCTCGTCGTAGGATATAGTCAGCGGTGGAAGAAGTCTTACCTTTTCCTTTGCAGTGAGGATCAGAAGCCCTCTGTCAAGAGCCTTTTGTGCCACATCGTGAGCGTCCTTGCTTTTCAGCTTTATGCCTACCATGAGACCGATACCTGTTACAGCCTCTACCTCGCTGCACTTTTCAAGCTCAGTCCTGATAAGCTCGCTCTTTTTGCACACATCATCGAGGAAGCCCTCGCTCTCTATCCTGTCGAGCACTGCAAGACCGCCTGCACAGGCGATAGGATTGCCGCCGAAGGTAGAGCCGTGAGTACCTGCTGTGAGGACTCCGCTGCATTTTTCATTGACGAGACAAGCTCCCATAGGCAGTCCGCCTGCGATGCCCTTTGCCAGAGTAGTGATATCGGCTTTTCTGCCGAAGTTATCTCCTGCAAGGAATTTGCCTGTACGTCCGACGCCTGTCTGTATCTCGTCGGCTATAACAAGTATATCCTTGGGAGCGCAAAGCTCATACACCGCGTCTACGAACTCCTTATCGAGCTTATTGACGCCGCCCTCGCCCTGAACGTATTCAAGCATTACCGCACAAACTGTCTTGTCCTCAAGCTTAGCCTTCAGGTCGCTTATGTCGTTTGCCTTTACGTTCACGAAACCGTCTACGAACGGAAAGAAGTAGTTATGGAATACGTCCTGACCTGTAGCGGAAAGAGTAGCGATAGTTCTGCCGTGGAAGGAATTCACAAGGGTAATGATAGTATGTCTGCCCTTGCCGTATTTATCGAAGCTGTACTTCCTTGCCACCTTGATAGCGCACTCGTTTGCCTCTGCGCCGCTGTTGCAGAAGAACACCGACTTGTAGCCTGTGATGTCACAGAGCCTTTCGGCGAAATCCGCCTGAACCTTTGTGTAGTAGTAATTGGAGCTGTGCTGGAGTGTTCTTACCTGAGCGCATACAGCGTCAGCCCATTTTTCGTCGCAGTAGCCGAGGGAATTGGTACCGATACCGCTTCCGAAGTCAATGTATTCCGTGCCGTTTTCGTCCTTACAGCGTCTGCCGCTGCCCTGCTCCATAACGAGAGGGTAGCGTCCGTAGGACTGCATAACGTGCGAGTTGAATTTATCTATGGTATTCATAAAATTCCTCCTTGGGGCAGACTGCCTTGGAGTTACAGAACTTTTCAGACACACTATTATTATAGCGCTGAAAGGCAGTCGCAATCAATCAAACTATACTTATAATAAGTAAATTTTTTGTATACAAGTAAATTATTTTACAGTGAGTTGTAAATGTACAACGTAATTATACAAATTGTGTACCGATTCCTTCGTTGGAAAGTATCTCGATGAGGATAGAATGAGGCACTCTTCCGTCGATGATAACGGTCTTGCTTACGCCGCGTCTTACAGCCTCTACGCAGCAGTCTATCTTTGGTATCATGCCGCCTGAGATGATACCCTGCATTTTCAGGAAAGGCACCTCGCTGACGTTTACCTCGGGGATAAGTGTGGACGGATCGTCCTTATCGCGGAGAAGTCCTGCGATATCTGTCATAAGGATAAGATTCTCTGCGCCAAGCTCGGCAGCTATTCTTGCAGCGGCTGTATCGGCGTTGATGTTGTAGGTGTTGCCCTCCTCGTCGGTAGCAACTGTAGCTATTACGGGGATATTGCCGTTAGCCAAAGCGTCTGTGATAGGCTTTGTATTTACCTTTGTTATCTCGCCTACCCAGCCAAGGTCCTGACCGTCGTCGGTCTTTTTCTTTTCAGCCATGAGCATTTCGCCGTCGATACCGCAAAGACCTACTGCGCTGCCCTTGTGCTGTGCAAGAAGCTGTACCAGCTCCTTGTTGACCTTGCCCGAGAGCACCATTTTTACCACGTCAACAGTTGCGTCATCGGTGTAGCGCAGACCGTTCACGAAGCGGCTCTCGATATTGAGCTTCTTGAGCATATCGCTTATCTCGGGACCGCCGCCGTGTACCAGAACTACCTTTACGCCTACCAGCGAAAGGAGAACGATATCTGTCATAACAGCGTCCTTGAGCTCCTTGTTTGTCATAGCGTTTCCGCCGTACTTGATAACAAGTATCTTGTTGTTGTACTTCTGGATATAGGGCAGGGCGTCAATAAGCACCTGCGACTTATCGTTGTTTGAGATCTTTTCCATCTTACTTTACTTCCTTTTTATTTTAACCTTTATACAGGTTTGATTTTATCACAACACCCGATTTTTCTTGTAGTCTGCTATAGCCTTATCAAGGATATTCTTCACACGATAGGGCTCATTTACATCTGGTATCACCAGAATATAAAGCACATTCTGACCTTTATATTTGTTTGCCCTGACAGTAAGCTTTCCCTTGCTTCCGCTGCTGACACTTGCGCTTGTACTTGTGATATCGCCGAGAGAAAGGTAGGTTAGCTCACCAAAGCCATCGGAAAGTATCCTTTTGTCGGTTATAGCGTAATTTAAGCCTTTAACACCCGAGCAGAAACCCCTTATTACAAACACTATCGCAGTGATAAAAGCTGCAGCAGGGACACCAAACATAACAATCTTCAAAAGCTTAAAAAACAAGGCGTTATTATCACCAAATAACACTAAAAAAAATAAACTAAAAATAAATATTAAAGCTATTATAGTAATGTATCGGTATATAATAAATTTTCTTTGATTTTTACCGCTTTCAAAAAAGTTTTTGGTCTTTCCCTTTCCTCCGCCGATAACGCAGAGTATCTGTTCGCCGTCCAAAAGATAAGGCTTGAATATTTCTATAAGATTATCGGTTTTTATATTTTCTCTTTGCCAGTATTCATCGTCAGCTACCTGACCGTAATTGTCTTTCTGAAAGTATTGTTCGATATACTCCCATTCTTCTTCCTTTTTCTTTCCGAACATCAGCCTCACCTGCCCTGATTGCCGCCGTTGTTTATCATTGCGCCGTGAACGGCGTCCTGAAGTATCCTTTTGACTCTCTGGGGATCGTTTATGCCTGTCATGCCCGATCTGTACTGACCGTTCTGCATAGGCTGTCCTGCACGGACGGGACGTCTTGTGGAATAGTTTATATAGCCCTTATTATTGCTGCCTGTAACAGCACTGATGTTGTATATCTCCGCAAGGAAAACGAACTGCGGTCTGTTGTTCTTGATATTGATGACTCTCATATCGGTAATGGCGTGGACTCCCGTCTGGAAGCCTCCTGCCGCCGCTATCAATGTCAGTATCATCATTACAAGACCTATCAGAAACAGCGGACATACCACTATTCCCACGACCATAAGCAGAATCGAAATGATGATCAGGAACATATTGCGATTTCTGTCGATCTTTCGCTCCTGAGGGGGCTTGGGCGATAGCTTGTCGTATCCGCCCACCCAGAGCAGATGCTCGTTTGGTGCGAGATACGGCTGAAAGCGGCTTTCAAGAGAAACATAGCTGTCGTAGGAGTGCTGTTCGGAGTCCGCATCATTGTAGGTCTGTTCGTGACTGTGGTCACATTCCGCAACTGTATTTATATTGCTGTAGGACTGCTCGTGGCTGTGTTCGCACTCCCTGCGGTATTCCTTTTTGGGAGCAATATAATCGTCGTCGTACTTAGCGGCGTACCTTTCATTATATTCATCGTAGTCCTCTTCTTTTCTTCTTCCGAACATCTATGCACCTCCTCCGCTTATTTCCTTCGTTTCATGCGACTTAAACGCCGTGAGCCATATGTATGCACCACTTTGCCTGTATCTTCGGGAACGATATCCTCCAGACCGTTGTCTCTTTTGACTATGGATATCTGCTTGCGGGCTATCCTGTCAGCCATGACAGGCGAATCTATCGCATAGAACTCAACAAGCTCTATTTTGTGCGCCGCAATATCAAATTGGGTAAAAAGTCTCAGCAAGCCGATGTTCTTTTCCTCGTTCAGCATATATATCTGAACGCTGAGTACGTCCTTCAGATAGACATATCTCGGACGTCCTTCATTTTCAAGAGAAATTCCGCGGATATTGGTTATGGCATATGCGCCCCGCTTATTGCCCGCAGAAAAGCCTGTCATCATATAAAGACCGACAATAATAAATATCATCATAAAGAAATAACAGATAGGATGATTATCATGGCTGAAAAGGTTTATCAGAATAAATATTATTCCAACTGCCACAAAAGACAGACCGCTTTTAAATTCTCTGTTCTTTGAGGGCGGCTCGATGACTCTTCTGTCGGTCAGCGAAGCTTTTTCAGAGGTGGGCTGACACCAGATGATGTACTCCCCGTCCATGAGATATCCGGAGAAAAGCGACTCGATATCTGTGCCGTAAAGCTTTTTCTTGTTCATAGAAGTTTTAGCTTCTGTAGTCTCCGTTTATCTTGACGTAATCATAGGTAAGGTCACAGCCCCATGCAATGGCTCTGCCCTTGCCGTCGCCGAGAGATACCAGTATCTTTATCTCCTCTTCTTTAAGGATACGCGCTGCAAGCTCCTCTGAGAACTCTATAACGCAGCCCTTTTTGCCAAGCTGGATAACTCCGCCGTCAGAAGCCATTTCGATATCTACCTTTGAGATGTCGAAGTCAGCATCGGAATAGCCCAGAGCGCAGAATATTCTGCCTGCGTTGGCGTCTTCGCCGAATATCATAGCCTTGATAAGGCTTGAACCGATAATGGACTTTGCAACCTTTTCGGCTACAGCGTCTGTATCGGCACCCTTAACTGCGCACTCGATGAGCTTTGTAGCGCCCTCGCCGTCACGAGCCATCATACGTGCAAGGTTCATCATGATAGCGTAGAGAGCGTGTCTGAACTTCTCGAAATCTCCGTCGTCGTTGGTGACAGGCTTGTTGCCTGCGTCGCCCGAAGCCATGATGCATACCATGTCGTTTGTGGAGGTATCGCCGTCAACGCTTGCTCTGTTGAGAGTTACCTTTACGATATCGCTGAGGGCACGCTGTATCATCTCGGAGGAGATAGCGGCGTCAGTTGTAAGGAATGTAAGTGTTGTAGCCATATTCGGATGTATCATGCCGCTGCCCTTGAGCATACCGCCCATAGTGCAGGTCTTTCCGCCCAGCTCGAACTGTACGGCAATTTCCTTTTCGGCTGTATCTGTAGTCATGATAGCTTCGAGAGCTCTCTTGTTGCCGTCATAGGTAAGTCCCTCTGCGAGACCGTCCATAGCGTTTGCGATAGGCTCGATAGGGAGCACCTGACCGATAACGCCTGTAGAAGCTACGATAACGTCCTTCTCGTCGATACCGAGAGACTTTGCAGCCAGCTGGCACATCTTGACAGCCTTTTCAACGCCGTCGGGATTGCAGGTGTTGGCATTTACCGAGTTCACGATAACAGCTCTTGCCTTGCCGTCGCGGATATGCTCCTTAGTAACAAGTATAGGAGCGCCCTTTACCTTATTTGTGGTGTATACTGCGGCAGCCTCGCACATCTTATCTGCAACGATGAGTGCAAGGTCGTTTTTCTTCTTTGCTGCGGGGATAGCGTTGTTTGCAGCCGCATTAGCCTCTGCCATTTCGCCGAGAGGCTTGTGCGCAAGACCGCACTGTACGCCGTTGGCTCTGAATCCCTTAGCAGCGCAGACGCCGCCCTCAACAAAGGTTATGCCCTTAACTTCAACAAGCTTCATTATCTGTTTCCTCCTTGATCTTCTGCGCAAATTTCGCAATTATGTCCATATATTCGGTCCTCTCCTCCTCGGAGCCCCAGTGGTGGGACTTAGCCATAAGACCTGCGTTCTCCAGCATTGGTCTCATCTGCTGATAGAAGAGCTTGAGGTATTTTTCCTTTCCTGCATAGAGGTTGTACATCAGCTGTCCCTCGAACATCTCGCCGATAAACGGATCGTCGTTGAGGAACTCAATGGCTCTCTTTATAGCCACGCGTGAGCATATCTTCTGACGAAGCATACGGCTGACATCTGATACTGTAAGCTGATCCTTTGTTTTCGCCATGATAGTGTTGAACCACTCATCAACGGTATAATCTATGCCGTCGTCCTCGATGAGGTCATACTCATAGATCTCTTTAAGTGTTTTGCTCATTTTACTTCCCCCCGATATAATTGAAATAACATCATACGGCTCAGACAAGTCCTGTTGTCTCGTCTATGCCCATCATTATATTAAGGCACTGTACTGCTGCTCCGCTTGCACCCTTTCCGAGGTTGTCAAGGCGTGAGCAGAGTAATATCTGTTCGTCGTTTCCGAATACGAAAACCTGCATTTTGTTCTGTCCGCTGAGAGTGTTTGAAGCAAGGAAGAACGCCTTCTGCTCGTCTGCGGACATAAGAGGCATTACCTCTATCATATTAGCTCCTGCATAGTGCTTTGCGTACATCTCGTGCACCTGCTGTGCAGTCACTTTCTTGTCAAGCATTCTTGTCTGTATTGGCACGCTTACTACCATGCCGCTGAAATAGTCGCACACCATAGGGTTGAACATAGGTGTGTAGGTAAGTCCCGATACAGCTTTCATCTCAGGCAGGTGCTTGTGCTGCTGAGAGAGTGCGTACTGACGGGGGCTGTTGAACTCGAAAGGCTTGTCGTCGCCCTCGTAAACTGCGATAGCCTTTTTGCCTGCTCCGCTGTAGCCCGAAGTAGCATAGGCGAATACAGGGAAATCAGCAGGGATAATGCCGTTGCTCACCAGCGGATAAACTATTGAAGCAAAGCCGCTTGCGTAACAGCCCGGAACTGCGACTCTGTTGGACTTGATTATCTTTTCCCTGTGAGCAGGTGAGAGCTCGGGAAAACCGTAAGCCCAATCGGGATTTGTGCGGTGAGCTGTAGAAGCGTCGATTATACGGACATGGTCGTTGTCCTTGTCGATAAACGAAACAGCCTCGATAGAAGCGGCGTCGGGCAGGCAGAGGAATACATAGTCTGCACTGTTTATAAGACGAGCACGCTCCGCAGGATCTTTTCTCAGCTCCTCGCTGATCTTCATTATCTCAAGGTCTTTTCTGTCCTTGAAACGCTCCTGTATTTTAAGACCTGTTGTACCTTCCTGACCGTCTATGTAGATTTTTACTGACATATTGTTTTCCTCCGTTTTCACTTAGAACTAAGATCTAAGATCTAAGAACTAAGTCTGTTTTCTATCCATAATACATTAACACTAATTCCATTATCGGGACGCCGAGGGCGGCGTCCCCTACAAATTCTTAGTTCTTTTTGCGCTTATTGACCTTGCGCTCGTACTTGGCACGCTTGGGATCTTCAAGGTCTGAATTGTCCTCTATCATTGAGTGCCATACGCTTACGCCAAGGGTTATTATAACTATCAGTGCGAACCAGAATATATGGGCGCTGGGGACAACTGCAAGCCACAGTCCCATTACAAGCTCGCCCACAGCCCATATGACTCCCATAAGAATGGTAAGTCCTATGGTAAAGGTCACGTCTTTTTTCTTCATATCAGAGTCCCAGTGCCTTTTCTGCAAGAGCTATCTGCTCCCTGACAGCGTCAGGTGACGGACCGCCCTCGGACTTTCTCTCGCGGACGCAGGTATCAAGGCTGATAGCCTGATATACGTCCTCGTCAAAGAGGTCTGTCATTGCCTTATAATCGGCAATTGGCAGTGTTTCAAGAGTAAGTCCCTTTTCTATGCACTGAGCAACGAGAGTTCCTGTTATCTTGTATGCGTCACGGAAAGGCATACCCTTTTTAACGAGGTAGTCAGCACAGTCCGTAGCGTTTATGAAGCCTCTTGCTGCGGCGTTCCTCATGTTGTCCTTAAGAACGCGCATTGTTGCAAGCATGGGAGTGAATGTCTTTACGCAGAGCTTTACGTTGTCAACTGCGTCGAAGATAGCCTCCTTGTCCTCCTGCATATCCTTGTTGTATGCAAGGGGCAGACCTTTCATCATGGTGAGGAGAGTCATGAGGTCGCCGTTTACTCTGCCTGTCTTGCCGCGGATAAGCTCCGTAACGTCGGGGTTCTTCTTCTGGGGCATTATAGACGAGCCTGTAGCGAATGCGTCGTCGAGCTCCACGAACTTGAACTCCCATGAGCACCAGAGGATTATCTCCTCGGAAAATCTTGAAAGGTGTGTCATGAGCAGGGACAGTGCGCAGTTAAGCTCCACGCAGTAGTCTCTGTCGGAAACGCCGTCAAGGCTGTTGGGCATTGGAGCCGTAAAGCCGAGAAGCTCCGAGGTCTGCCTGCGGTTTGTTTTATATGTAGTACCTGCAAGAGCGCCGCTGCCGAGAGGGCAGTAGTTCATTCTCTTTGCGGTATCCTGTAATCTTTCCATATCGCGGAGAAGCATCCACACATACGCCATAAGGTGATGTGCGAGAGTTATTGGCTGTGCTCTCTGCAAGTGAGTATAGCCGGGCATTATGGTCTCAGTGTGCTCCTTAGCCATTTTCACCAGAGTAACGGCGAGCTCCTTTACCATAGCGTATATCTCGTCTATCTCGTCGCGGAGATAAAGTCTCAGGTCAACTGCCACCTGATCGTTTCTTGAACGTGAGGTGTGGAGTCTCTTTCCTACGTCGCCGAGACGCTTTGTAAGCTCAGCCTCAACGAACATATGGATATCCTCGGCATTGAGATCGAGCTCCAGCTTGCCGCTGTCGATATCGGCGAGTATGCCTTTCAGTCCCTCGATGATCTCAAGGCTGTCCTCCTTGGTGATAATGCCGCAGTCTCCCAGCATAGTAGCGTGGGCGATACTGCCCTTTATATCGTGGCGGTACATACGTCCGTCAAAGGCAATGGAAGAGTTGAAAGCGTTTACGCCCTCGTCCACCTGCTTGGAAAATCTTCCTGCCCACATCATATCTGCCATGTTTTTCTCTCCTTGTTGTAGCCATTCGCTTTTGTAGGGGACGGCGTCCTCGACGTCCCATAATTACGTTATTTATCAACGGGGCGATGTAGGCATCGCCCCCTACATTTACGGTTGTCACGATTTATTGCTCACTGACGGGCGCACACTGTGCGCCCCTACAAGTTAATAATGCTTCTTATTCTTTATTGCCGCATACTCCTTGAATACCTCAAGGCATTCCTCACGGTGGAGCTCCTCCGAGATATCCTCGGGAGCTTCATAGAACTGCTTGTCACGGAAGCCGATACTGTCGGTATCGCTGACATTGCAGCCGTAGTATACCTTTCTGATATTCGCCCACATTATAGCTCCTGCGCACATGGGACAGGGCTCTGCGGTGGTATACAGCTCGCAGCCCGAAAGGTCGTGGCTGCCTGTCTTTTTGCAGGCGTCGCGGATAGCCATCATCTCGCCGTGACAGGTGGAGTCGTGCCTTTTCACGACTTCGTTGTGTCCCTGACCGATTATCTCACCGTCTTTGACGATGACACAGCCGAAAGGACCGCCGTGACCTGCGTTTATGCCTGATCTCGCCTCATCAATGGCGAGCTTCATGAATTTATCCATAGTTTTATATTTCAATGTATTTATTGCGGTAATACAAGTCCTCGCGGACGGTGAAGCCCATATGCTCCCAGAACTGATTTCCGTTTTCGTTGTGTGTGAACACCACCAGCAGGACTTTCTGTATGCCCTCTTTTCTGAGAGCCTCCATAGCGCTTTCCACCAGCATTCTGCCGATGCCCTGTCCGCGGTGGTCGGGAGCTACTACAACATGGTGAAAGATACCGCGTCTGCCGTCGTGACCTGCGAGGATAGTGCCGATTATCCTGCCGTTTTCCTCGGCAACGAAGCTTGTTGCAGGATTGCGTCCGAGATATCTTGCGAAGCCCTCGGGACTGTCGTCCACGGGATTTGTGCCCTCATGCTCTTTCCAGCACTCGTTTACTCCGTCCCAGTCATTGACGGTCATAACTCTTACCTTTACCATGCTGCCCTCCTTTTTCAATTCATAATTCATAATGCTCAATTCATAATTATTCATTCAGCTAACGCTTAAATTATGCATTATGCATTATGAATTATGCATTCTATTAAATCGTAACAGGCAGGAGATAGGCTCCCCTGCCTGAAACTGCTGCTTATTCTGATGTCAAGAATGAATTACTTGTTGTTTCTCTTCTTGTCCAGCTGAGCTCTTACCTTTATCGGGAGACCGAAGAGGTTGATGAAGCCTGCTGCGTCAGCCTGATTGTAAACCTCGTCCTCATCGAATGTAGCAACTTCCTCATCATAGAGTGTGTATGGTGAAGTTACGCCTGCGTTGATGATGTTGCCCTTGTAGAGCTTGAGCTTAACGTCGCCTGTAACTCTCTCCTGTGTCTTGTCAACGAAAGCTGTGAGAGCTTCGCGGAGAAGTGTGTACCACTGACCGTTGTAAACGATATCAGCGAACTTGATTCCGAGATACTGCTTGATACGTGCAGTTTCCTTGTCAAGAGTGATCGTCTCGAGAACCTCGTGAGCGTGATAGAGGATAGCACCGCCGGGAGTCTCATAAACGCCTCTTGACTTCATACCAACGAGACGGTTCTCAACGAGGTCTGCAAGACCGATACCGTTCTCGCCGCCGAGCTTGTTGAGAGCAGATACCATTTCAACGCCGTTGAGCTTCTTGCCGTCCAGCATTGTAGGAACGCCCTTCTCGAAGTGAATTGTGATATATGTAGGCTTGTCAGGAGCGTCGATAGGAGATACGCCCATTTCAAGGAAGCCCTTCTTCTCGTACTGCGGCTCGTTTGCAGGATCCTCAAGGTCGAGACCTTCATGTGAAAGGTGCCAGATGTTCTTGTCCTTTGAGTAGTTTGTCTCTCTGTTTATCTTAAGAGGAATGTTGTGAGCCTCTGCGTAGTCGATCTCCTCGTCACGGCTCTTGATGTCCCATTCTCTCCATGGAGCGATGATAGCCATTTCAGGTGCGAAAGCCTTGATAGCAAGCTCGAATCTTACCTGATCGTTGCCCTTTCCTGTGCAGCCGTGGCAGATAGCGTCAGCGCCTTCCTCGAGAGCGATCTCAGCGATACGCTTTGCGATGATAGGACGAGCAAAGGAAGTACCGAGCATATATCTGTTCTCATAGATAGCTCCTGCCTGAACTGTAGGATAAACATAGTCCTGAATGAACTCTTCCTTGAGGTCAGCGATGATGAGCTTTGAAGCGCCTGTCTTGATAGCCTTCTCCTCGAGTCCGTCAAGCTCAGTGCCCTGTCCTACGTCGCCTGAAACAGCGATAACTTCGCAGTTATTGTAGTTTTCCTTGAGCCACGGGATAATGATAGAAGTATCAAGTCCGCCTGAGTATGCGAGAACTACCTTTTTGATATCCTTTTTGTTAGCCATTGTAATTACCTCCTGAATATAAACGCTGCTTTTCAAGCCGCGCGGATTTGCGATATAAGTATATTATACTACTTAACAAAATATTGTCAAGGGTATTTGCATAAATATTCATTATTTTTGAAAATATTCGCATTTGCACGAATATTATTCATCTCACAGCCGAAGCGCCTATTTTTCGGAAATTGCCCTGCCAATTAGTCCCGAAGTTAAAAAGCTTTGTTAAATCCTGCGGTGTTTTGTATGAATTTCCGATTTTTATGCTAATCCTGTTAATTTGCTTGATATTTTTTTATCTACCGTTTATAATGTAATATGTATGGCTCTGTAAAGTGCTAAAGAAAGATAGAAGAAATTATTTTGGCTTAATAAACTGGGAGGTTTACATTATGGCTGAGAAAAACGGAACAAAGATAACTATACTCGGCGCAGGCAACGTCGGTGCTTCTATTGCTTATACATTCGCTGTAGCAGGCACCTGCTCCGATATCGTTCTTGTTGATATAAACAAGGCTAAGGCTAAGGGTGAGGCTATGGATATCCGTCAGGGCGTTTCCTTCGGTGAGAACGTCGAGATATTCGACGGCGAGTACGAGGACGCAAAGGATTCCGATATCGTTGTTGTTACTCTCGGTATCGCAAGAAAGCCCGGTCAGACACGTCTCGACCTTGCACAGATAAACGTAAACATCATCAAGGAGGTTATGCCTCAGATAGCTAAGTATGCTCCCGACGCTATATACGTAGTTGTCAGCAACCCTGTTGATGTTCTTACATACACTATCCTCAAGTGCACAGACCTCAAGCCGAATCAGGTAATAGGCTCAGGTACAGCTCTTGATACTTCAAGACTCCGTTCCATCATCGCTGACCACGTAGGTCTCAGCCCTAACAGCATTCACGCTTACGTATTCGGCGAGCACGGCGATTCCTCATTTATCCCATGGTCTATCATGAACATCGCAGGAGTTCCTGTTGACGAGTACTGCGCAGACCAGGACCACGCAGACCTTGACGAGGACGAGATAATCGACGAAGTCCGCAAGGCAGGCGCTGAGGTAATCAAGAGAAAGGGCGCTACATTCTACGCTATCGCAATGAGCGTAAACAAGATATGCGACACTGTTCTCCGTGACGCAAAGAACATTCTCACAGTTTCTACAATGATAAACGACAGATACGGCATCAACGACGTCTGCCTCAGTCTCCCATGCGTTATCGGAAGCAACGGTATCGAAAGAGAAGTATCACCTAAGCTTTCCGACGCAGAGATAGAGAAGCTTCAGGCAAGTGCAAAGGCACTGAGAAGCGTTATCGACCAGATACAGTTCTGAGAAGCCGCAAATAAGCATTTACGCGGAGAGCTCACTGTTCTCCGCTTTTTTGAAATATTAACTGAAAGGACATATAACCCATGAATTACGCAGAAGAATCACTTAAAAAGCACTATGAGTGGCAGGGCAAGATAGAAGTTATCTGCCGTGCTCCCCTCGAAACAAGAGACGACCTCTCACTGGCTTACACACCGGGCGTTGCACAGCCTTGCCTTGAAATACAGAAGGACGTTGACAAGAGCTATGAGCTCACACGCCGTTCAAACCTCGTTGCTGTAGTAACAGACGGTACAGCCGTTCTCGGTCTCGGCGATATCGGTCCTGAGGCAGGTATGCCTGTTATGGAGGGCAAGTGCGCACTCTTCAAGGCATTCGGCGACGTTGACGCAGTTCCTCTTTGCGTTCGCTCAAAGGAAGTTGACGACATCGTAAATACAGTTCGTCTCCTTGCAGGCTCATTCGGCGGCGTAAACCTTGAGGACATCTCCGCTCCCCGCTGCTTCGAGATAGAGAAGAAGCTGAAGGAGTGCTGCGATATCCCGATATTCCACGACGACCAGCACGGTACAGCAGTCGTTACTCTCGCTGCTATGCTCAACGCTCTCAAGGTAGTAGGCAAGAAGCTGGACGAGATAAGAGTAGTTACAAGCGGTGCAGGCGCAGCAGGTATCGCTATCATCAAGCTCCTCATCTCTATGGGACTTAAAGACGTTGTTCTCTGCGACAGAAACGGCGCAATCTACAAGGGACGTCCCGAGGGCATGAATCCGATGAAGGACGAAATGGCTGAGATAACAAACCAGCAGATGAGAAAGGGCAGCCTTGAAGAAGTTATCAAGGGCGCAGACGTATTCATCGGCGTTTCAGCTCCCGGCTGCGTAACTCCCGAAATGGTAAAGAGCATGGCTGACAAGCCTATACTCTTCCCAATGGCTAACCCGACTCCCGAGATCATGCCTGACCTTGCAAAGGAAGCAGGCGCTGCTGTAGTCGGCACAGGCAGAAGCGACTTCCCGAACCAGATAAACAACGTACTCGCATTCCCGGGTATCTTCCGCGGTGCACTCGATGTTCGCGCAAGCGATATCAACGACGCTATGAAGATAGCTGCTGCCAAGGCTATCGCTTCATTCGTTACAGACGACAAGCTCAGCGCTGATTACATTATCCCAAGCGCACTTGACAAATCAGTAGCACAGGCAGTTGCAAAGGCTGTTGCTCAGGCTGCAAAGGATACAGGGGTTGCAAGACTTTAATGTCTGATCGGAGCATTGATTTGTGCATTGTGATAAATCTCTAAAATTTTTTCACAAAAATGTTGATTTATTGAATTAAAGGTGCTATAATAGAGCCGTACAGCTTTTGCTTTGCGGCTCTTTTGACCTGAAAGTCCACAAATGAAAGCTGACAGTTATGAAGTACTTTAACCGTTAGCTTCATCATAAAAACTATGATATAAGGAGAAAAGCATTATGAAAAACACATCTGTATTATTTCTGATCGCTTTGGTCGGAGCAATTGCAAGCGTTTTAACACTTATTGTTGCAATAGCTACAAAAAGCTACATACTGGCACAGGTAGCCTTCGGAATAGCTTGTGTATTCTGTGTAGCAACAGCTATAACTGCAAATAAAAAGATCAAAAAGAACTAACTTATTTTAAACAGCGAAAGATTTTCAGCTATGAATTGTCCGGAATGCGGAAAAGAATGCCGTAAAGGACGCATCGAAGCAAAAGAGATCGGAAGCATCACACAGTTTTTCACATCGGTGATATGGTATCCCGAAGATGAAAAGGACAAATGGATAAGAAATAACACAGTACATCTTTCACTGCACGGCGAAGGATATTACTGCGATGAATGTATGAAAGTCATAGGCGTTTTTGATGAAAAATAAAATGTAGGGGCGAACAGCGTTCGCCCGCAAAATAACACCAATTATCACGGACGCCCCTACAGCGCAGAGCCTGCGCACTCTTGCTCGTCCCCATATCATCAAAAGAGCAGTTGCTTCTCGACACGGGCAGCTTCATCGAAAACGACAATAATTACATATTAACGGGCGCTGTTCAAGCGCCCATACAGAGGAATGATAAATATGAGTTTGAATGATACACCCTCCTCGGAGAGAATACACATCGGCTTCTTCGGACGGAGAAACGCAGGCAAATCCAGCGTTGTCAACGCTGTTACGGGACAGGAGCTGTCCGTGGTCTCCGACGTCAAGGGCACTACAACAGATCCCGTCACCAAGGCTATGGAGCTTCTCCCGCTCGGTCCTGTGGTGATAATCGACACCCCTGGCTTTGACGACGAGGGAGCTCTCGGCGAGCTGAGAGTCCGCAGGACAAAGCAGATACTCAACCGCACTGACCTTGCTGTGCTGATAGTTGACGGCACTGTGGGACTTACCGGCACGGAAAAACAGCTCATCGGCATTTTCAAGGAAAAGGATATCCCCTATCTCACGGTATACAACAAGTCCGACATCGCCGAAAAGCGCGTCTGTCAGGACAACGAGTTTGAAGTCAGCGCCCTTACAGGCGAAAATATCTACGAGCTGAAAGAGCGCATTGCCGCCCTTGCGAAGCTCCCCAAAGAGGAAAAGCGCATAGTGGGCGACCTGCTGAGTACTGGCGATATGGTCGTGCTGGTAACTCCTATCGACGAGTCAGCTCCCAAGGGACGAATGATACTGCCGCAGGTACAGACGCTCCGCGACGTACTGGACGCAAACGCAATAGCAGTATTCACCAAGGAGCACCAGCTTGCGGAAACTCTCGGAAAGCTTAGCTCTCCGCCGAAAATGGTCATCACCGACAGTCAGGCATTTGCAATGGTGAGCAAAATAGTCCCCGAGACCGTTCCCCTCACCTCTTTCTCGATACTTATGGCACGTTACAAGGGCTTCCTTGAAACATCGGTAAAGGGCGCAGCCGCAATAAAGACGCTGAAAGACGGGGATACCGTTCTCATTTCCGAGGGCTGTACTCATCACCGTCAGTGCGGAGATATCGGCAGTGTTAAACTGCCTGCCCTGCTGAAAAAGACAACAGGCAAGGAGCTGAATATAGAGCTGAGCTCGGGACGTGAATTCCCCGAGGACTTGTCCAAATACAGCCTTGTGATACACTGCGGAGGCTGTATGCTCAATGAGCGCGAAATGACCTACCGCCGCAAATCAGCCGAGGACCAGAACGTGCCCTTCACCAATTACGGCATTGCCCTTGCTCTCATGAACGGCATATTAAAGCGCAGTCTGGGCATATTCCCACACCTTGCAGGAGAGATAGAATGAAAGCCCGTCTGCCCTATATCATCGGCTTTCTGCTCCTTGTGGCAGTGGAGGTCTGCATAGGCGTGTTCTATTTCAACTTCTTCATACGCGCTTATGTAGGCGACGTCATCATAGTCTGGGTGCTGTACTGCCTGTTCCGCTCATTCGTGCCCAAGAAGTTCGATTCATACGGCGTTGCACTGGGTATACTGGCGTTTTCATTCGCTGTGGAGTTCCTGCAAAAGGCTCATATCGCCGATATACTCGGCGTGAAAAACGAGCTTCTCCGCATAATCATCGGCACAAGCTACGCTCCCGAGGACCTATGGTGCTATGCCGTTGGAACTGCCGTTACACTGCTGGAGATATTCTTATACCGACAACTGAAAAAGAGGAAAACAAATGACTGAAAAACAAACAAAAAACGACTCTCATCTCGGCGCCATTGACGGTCTTAAAGGCATCGGCGCCTGTATCATAGCTTTTTTCTGGCACTATCAGCACTTCAAGCCACAGAACGGCTCCCCTTTCTTCTCGATATTTCCCATGTCATACAAACACGGCTCATTCATGGTGGAGCTTTTCTTCATGCTGTCGGGCTTCGGTATGATGCTGGGCTACTCGGAAAGGATAATCGGGCACAAAATAAGCTTCCGCGATTTCATCGTAAAGCGTCTGCGGAAGATATATCCGCCTTTCCTTTTCTTCACACTGGTCACAATTATACTTGAACTCGCCTATTATCACAGGTGCGGAACTACCTTTGTATACGGAAATTTCGACATTCAGCACCTGATATACAATCTCCTGCTCATGCAGGACGGCTTTTTCGGCAAAGACTGGTCGCTGGACGCTCCCTCGTGGTGCATAAGCATATGTATGCTGTGCTATCTGCTGTTTTACCTGATACTTTACCGCGTCAGGAACGAGCGCCACGGCTGCTATGTATTCTTCGGAGCAGCTCTTCTGGGCACGACTATCACTCTTTCGGGAGTGGACTATCCCCTGTGGAACAGTCTTGTGGGACGTGGTATCGCCTGCTTTTTCATAGGCGCTATACTCTGCACGTTATACAGGAACAGAGAAAAATTCAGATATCAGCGTCTGGGCTATGTTTGTCTGGGAGCTGTGATAATAAGCTACCTTGTGCTGCGCTTCAAGCCCGAATTCATGGGAGATTTCCGCATGGCGTTCATACTCGGTATCGCTCCTGCGCTGATACTTGCAGTGCTGTTCATACCGTGGCTGGGAGCTGTACTCGGCATACGTCCTCTGACGTATCTGGGCAGCCTTTCCATAGTGATATACCTTGTGCATTTCCCCGTACAGTGCGCAATACGCACCATAGACGAATACGCAGGGCTTGGACTTGATTATTCCACAAAGGCGGTATGGCTCAGCTATGCAGCAGCCGTACTCATATCGTCCGTGGTATACAGACTTGTGATCGCAAAGGCAGCAGAAAAGGCTGTATTCGGCTTTTTCAGCAAAAAGGAGACAGCTCCGCAGAAAAAACGGCATGAGCAGGAGCATATTCCGCAGTATCCCCCACAAAAGGTGTGAAAGGACATGAAAGATACCATATTCGGGATATTTTGTCTTGTTTTAGGCGTGTTTTTCTTCTTTCTCGGTATTTTCTGCATAGTTCGCAATAAGCTCCGCGGAGAAAGAGTGCTCGACGGGCGGATAATCGACATAGACCTCGAAAACAAAGCCCTGATAATACGCTATAAGATAAGCAGGAACAACTATCAGGACATAGCCTTCTACAAGCACGTCTGCTTTCTGCCGGGGGCGGAAATGCCGCCGATAGGTCTGAAAGTCACGGTAAAGGTAAAAGAGGACGACCTGCAAAATCCTATATCAGTACGGGTAGAGAAGAACTACGGACGCGGCTCGTACAGTAAGCCCTACCGCAATAACAGCAGAGCTATAATGCTGACAACATGGCTGTTTTTCAGCATTCTCTTTATTTTCGGCGGAATAATGACTCTTATGGGAGAATTCTGAGCTCCCATAGGCAAAAAAGCTCCCGAAAGCATATAATGAAATGAAGTTGTATAAACTGAGCCCCAAGGGCAATAATAAAGTCATCAGCTGAAATTCATCATATATCGGGAGAAATACTATGTCAGTCAAACGCGGAGAAATATACTACGCCGACCTCAGTCCCGTTGTGGGTTCTGAGCAGGGCGGAGTCAGACCTGTACTTATAGTCCAGAACGATGTGGGGAACAAGCACAGTCCCACGGTCATCGCCGCGGCTATCACCAGTCAGCGCGACAAGAACCACCTGCCCACACACATCGAGGTAGAGGCGGACAAATGCGGACTTGCAAAGGACAGTATCGTGCTTCTGGAGCAGATACGCACTATCGACAAGCGCCGTCTCAAGGACAAAATGGGCGAGCTTGACCTCAACGCAATGGATAAGGTGGACACAGCGCTGTCTATCAGCTTTGGTCTGGAAATATAATACGCCAAAAGCCTTAGAGAAGCAAATGCTTCTTTAAGGCTTTTTAGTTTTTAGTGAATAGTGATCAGATAATTCAAAGCATTTTACGGGCGGATAATACCCGCCCCTACAATCTTAGTTCTTAGCTCTTAGTTCTTGTTTCTTCTTTCCGATCACTCCAAAAGAATATTTGTCCCACAATGGACATATCCTGTAAGGACAACATCTGTGAAAGGGTGAAAATATGGGACTTACAGAAAACGAAGCCGCAGAAAAACTGAAAACCGAGGGTGAAAACGTCCTCGCCGAAAACAGGCAGGCAGGTCCTGTGAAAATATTCATAGGACAATTCAAGGACATCATGGTGATGATACTCCTCGGCGCTACGGTCATATCAATACTCCTCGGAGAGATATCCGACGCCGTGACTATCATACTCATAGTGCTGCTCAACGCCATTCTCGGCTTTATACAGGAGTATCGCACCGAGCACACGCTGGAGGCTCTCCGCTCCATGACCGCTCCAACGGCTAAGTGCTGGCGTGATGACAAGCTGAAAGAAATCGAGGCTTCAAAGCTTGTTACGGGAGACATTATCGAGCTTGAAGCAGGTGACCGCATACCTGCGGACTGCGCCGTTTTAAAGGCGGCAGGCTTCTTCTCCGATGAAGCCATACTCACGGGAGAATCCGTGGCTGTCAGCAAGTCGGCAGGCTCTCCCGAGGATACCGACAATTCCCTCAACAAGCCCAATATCGTCTACTGCGGAGCCTCCGCCACCAAGGGCGTTTGCCGCGCAAAGGTCATAGCTACGGGCAAAAATACTCAAATGGGCAAGATATCGGAAATGCTCACCGATATCGACAGGGAGCCTACTCCCCTGCAAAAGCGGCTCGGGGAGCTCGGCAAAGCTGTCGCCGTGATATGCCTTATCGTCTGCGCCGCCGTTTTCGGGGCAGGAGTGCTCCGCGGCGAGAACGTGTTCGATATGCTGATGACGGGCATAACCATTGCCATTGCCGCTATCCCCGAGGGACTGCCTGCAACGGTGACTATCGCTCTTGCTCTTGCAGTCAGCCGTATGCTAAAGCAGAAGGCTCTTGTGAACAAGCTCCACAGCGTTGAGACTCTGGGCTGTACCTCGGTGATATGCTCCGACAAGACGGGCACTATCACCGAAAACAAAATGACCGTCACGGAGCTGTCCACTGTTTCGGCGGACTACTATTTCAGCGGCATGGGCTACCGCGTCAGCGGAACGGTCACAAAGGGCGATGACAATATTGCCGTGAATCCAACCGCCGAAAAGGCTCTCACGGAGGCTCTGCGGTGCGGAGTCCTCTGCTCTACGGCGGAGATAAGCACTCAGGAAGTCCCCAAAAGCCGCAACAGAGGAGCTCTTGCAGGCAGGGGCGAATGGCAGGTGACGGGAGACTCCACAGAAGCGGCTCTGCTCATTGCGGCGGCAAAGGCAGGCATAACAAGGGAGTCCCTTTCGGGGAACTGCCGCGTTCTCGGGGAGCACCCCTTTGACAGCGAAACTCGTTTTATGGCGGTTCTTTGCTCCTGCGGCAGCGACAAGCGTATGTATTTCAAGGGAGCCGAGGAAGTCCTCCTGCCGCGCTGTTCTCAGTATATCAGCGAAAATGGTGCTCCCGTGCCTATGAGCTCCGCTGTACGTCGGGAGCTTGCTGAAAAGGCTGCGGAAATGTCCGACCGTGCGCTGAGAGTTCTTGCGCTGGCGATGTGCAGCTCCGATACTCTTGAACCCAACCGCGGAAACCTGATATTTTTAGGCTTTGCAGGCATGACCGATCCGCCCCGTGAAGAAGCCAAAACTGCCATTCGCAAATGCGCGGCGGCTTCGGTGAAAACCGTCATGATAACAGGCGACCACAAAAACACCGCCGTGGCAGTTGCAAAAAAGGCAGGTCTGCTCAAAGGCGGCTTGGCTATGACTGGAGCGGAGCTTGACGCCCTCTCCGACGAGGAGCTTGACCGAGTTATCGACAAATACACGGTGTTTTCCCGTGTCGAGCCCGTACATAAGCTTCGTATCGTGCGGAGCTTCAAGCGCCGCGGAGAAATAGTCACCATGACAGGCGACGGCGTGAACGACGCCCCTGCGGTGAAAGAAGCCGATGTGGGCGTAGCTATGGGAGTTACAGGCACCGACGTGACAAAACAGGCTGCCGACGTGATACTCATGGACGACAACCTTGCCACACTTGTCAGCGCCGTTGAGCAGGGACGCTGCGTTTATGCCAATATACGGAAATTCGTGCGGTATCTGCTGTCCTGCAATATAGGCGAGGTGCTGACCATGTTCCTCGGCATACTCATGGGTATGCCCGTAGTGCTGCTGCCCGTTCAGATACTTCTGGTGAATCTGGTCACAGACGGGCTCCCTGCGGTGGCTCTCGGTATGGAGCCGCCCGAAAAGGACATAATGAACCGACCGCCGCGGCGCTCTGCGGAGGGCTTTTTCTCAGGCGGTCTCATGTGGAAGATAGTCATTCGGGGCGTGTTCATAGGGCTGTCAACGCTGGCAAGCTTCACCACGGTCATGCGGCTGGGAGGCTCCCTTGAAGCCTGCCGCACCGCCGCTCTCATAACACTGGTGGTGTCGCAGTTGATACATGTTTTTGAGTGCCGCTCGGAGCGCCGCAGCCTGTTCCGCATGAATCCGTTCGGCAATATGAAGCTTGTATTCGCCGTGGTCATATCCGCCGCAGTCCTTGCCGCCGCAGTGATTCTGCCGCAGCTGCAAATGGTGTTCAGCACCGTAGACCTCAGCACACCGCAGCTGCTGACGGCATTGGGATTCAGCGCAGCCGTGCCTGTGATAAGTTCGATTTTTAGCAAGAAGTAATATGTAGGGGGCGATGCCTACATCGCCCCGTTTGGTTTGGAAATATTGTCGGGCTGATGTAGGCATCAGCCCCTACATATAGTCATTTGAAGTTATTTCGTTAGTCTCGGGCGGCGGAACGCTAACCCATTAGGGGACGCCCTCTCTTGCAGGGCGTCCCTCTTTTAAAAACAGTCCACTGGACTGTTTTTAAAATTCACCCTTGCGGAGCGCCTTCGTAACTGCGGGGCGCTGCCCCGAACCCTGCCAGTGGCTCTGCCTCTGACCTTACCGGTACGTCCCCTCTGTCCTTCGGACATCTCCCCATCTTATGGGGAGTCACTCCGCCAAAGGAACACAGTCCCTTTGGAATCCCGTTCATGGGCTCAGCAAGTTCTTTGGCTAAGGGCTCACAGCTTGTCTTTCTGCCTGAACAGCAGCGAAGCTATAAGCCCGAACAGCAGTGCCGCTGTCACGCCGCCTGCGGCGGCGGTAAGCCCACCTGTGAATATGCCGAGGAATCCGTCCCTGCCTATGGTCTTTCTTATGCCCTCCGCAAGCAGATGTCCGAAGCCCGTCAGGGGCACTGTAGCTCCTGCGCCTGCAAACTCGGCTATGGGCTTGTACAGTCCCACCGCCGATAATACTACTCCCGTAACAACGTAGCCTGTGAGTATCCTCGCAGGCGTTAATTTTGTGAAGTCGATGAGGACTTGTCCCACGGCGCAAAGCAGTCCTCCCACGAAAAATGCCTTTAAAATATCAAGTATCATGCCTGCTCCTTTCTCAGATGAACCAGATGTGATATCGAGGGTATGCTCTCGCCCTGCTGCAATGACATGGGCGACATGAGCGCTCCCGTGGCGGCAAAGAGTATATTCTCAGCCTCGCCGCGCTCCAGCATTGGCAGGAAATTACCGCAGAGCACGCTTGCTCCGCAGCCGCAGCCCGAACCGCCGCAGTGCATATCCTGCTTCTCCACGTCGAATATCATAGCCCCGCAGTCACGGTGCTGAGCGGTTATATCCACGCCCTGCTTCAGCAGGAAGTCCCTGAGAAGCTCGCTCCCCACCACGCCAAGGTCGCCCGTGACGATGTAGTCATAGTCCTCGGGAACTGTCCCCGTTGCCGACAGATAGCGCATTATGGTGTCCGCAGCCGCAGGCGCCATAGCGCTGCCCATATTGTTGATGTCGGTTATCTCAAGGTCGGCTATCTTGCCGATACAGCCGCCAGCTACGCCGATATTTCCGCTGTCACGGGAGACTATCACTGCTCCCGAAGCGGTACAGGTCCACTGCGATGTGGGAGTTCGCTGACCGCCGTAGGACAGAGGAAATCGGAACTGCCGCTCTGCCGTGGAGAAATGTGATGAAGTCACCGCCGCAGCCTGCTCCGCGATACCGCTGTCCGTCAGCACAGAAGCGATGAGAAGCCCCTCTGCCATAGTGGAGCAAGCTCCGTAAAGTCCCAGAAATGGCACAGCAAGCTCCCTGACGCTGTATGCCGAGCCTATGCACTGATTGATGAGGTCTCCTGCGCATATCACGTCGATATCCTCTCTTTGCAGACCTGCCTTGCGCAGTGCAAGTCCCACAGCTTCAAGCTGAAACTGCGTCTCCGCCTGCTCCCATGTGTCCTTTCCGAAGTGGCTGTCCGTCACAACCTCGTCGAAGCATTCCCCGAGAGGTCCCTCCCCCTCCTTTTCGCCTACTACTGCGGCGTAGCTCCTTATTCTTACGGGAGTATCCGTGCGGAAAACTCCCCTTGCTATTCGTTCTGCCATGTTGATACCTCGCTTTCGGAGATATTATGCGGCATTTTTACGGGAATATACAAAAAAGGCGTGACAATAGTCACGCCTTTGCTTTATTTTCCTTTGTAGCTTGCCTCATAGAGCTCATGTACGCCGTCGATATAGAGGTCCATAAGGTCGGTGTCCTTTCCTGCTCTTTTTACCGAGCCGTCGGCGCTGTATTTCATACCAGCCTTGTTTACCGAAGGATAAGTCCCGATAATGCCCTTATTTTCGTTCCATTTGTCGGAAACGGCTAAATATTCCGTTTTTCCGTCATTTATAAATATAAAATAGCACTTGTCGGAATACTTTGTATCATCGGAAAAATACTTCCTGAACTTGTCGATATCGAATGAACATATATAGCCGTCGATAGCCTCGTTTTCCGAGGTTACGATATTGATGCCCCTTATCTCCTCGCCGTCGGCTTTTACCCTTTGGAGCGCCTTATCTGCCGCTTCTGTCATTTCCTTAGCAGCCTTTGTAAGCTCTCTCTGCTTTCTCTGTTTGCCAATGCCCGACGATACAGGCAGAAGCGCCAGCGCGATAACAATGGCGATAACACAGAGTACGGGTATGCCTATTGCAAACAGCAATGTATAGCTTTTATTTTTCGGAGGCGGCAGGTGCTGTCCGTCATAGGCACAGCCCTGCGGATAGGGCGGCGGTGCTGACTGCATACAGCCGCAGACCTCACCGTCATTGAGCGGTCTTCCGCATTTATTGCAGTATTGCATTTCAGCGCTCCTTATCGACATATGTGGCAAGCTTGTATAATGCGTCCTTATACAGGTCATAGAGACTTGCCTTTTCACCTGCGCTGCCGCCTATGCCGCCCGGATTATACTTCGTTATGTTCCTTGCAGTTCCGCCGGGATATGTACCCACATAGCTCTTCTTTGTCCAGCTTTCGGACAGAGCCGTATATTCTGCACAGCCGTCATTAATGACGATGAAATAATCATAATCCTTGACATCAGAAAAATATTTCTCGAGACCTTTATAAAACTCGCCTGTATCAAAAGGAACTCCGCTGTTTTTGCCCTTATCGGAGCATATGATATAGCGTCCTTTCACATTGATACCGCCATTGGATTTTTCATCGAGCTCAATCATCACTGTATTAGCCGCCTTACAAAGCGTATTTGCCTTTGAATGTAAGGACGACTGCTTTGAACGCTTGGTATAGCCCAGCATTGCAGGCACGAATATCGCCGTCAAGATAAGCAAAAATACGCAGGCTAATGGAATGATTATCGCCAGTATCCACGCATAGCTCTTTTTCGGCGGATTTGCAAGCTGCTGATCGAATGTGGGTACAGGATATGGCTGGTTTGGATAGGGCTGATTGGGGTATGGCTGTCCTTTATATGGATACGGAGGCGGCTGCATTCCGCCGTTATAGGGCTGACCGCCCTGTGGTGCAGCGCTGTTTGGCTGCTGCATGGGAGCTCCCTGTGCATTGGCAGTACAATTGCAAACCTCGCCCTCCTGTAAAAACCTTCCGCAATTTATGCAATATGGCATTGTCACCACTCCTTGTAATTTCGTTTTTTGATATCGTCCTTGAATTTTTCTACAGCGTCATTGTAAATCTCATTCAGGGTATCGTTCTTTTCTATATGCTCTTTTTCGCCCTTCGGAGAATACTTCAAAGGTGAATAAGCTACCGCCGAGCCTGTATACTCGGCAGGATATGTGCCTATCCTAACCTTTTTGTCGTTCCAGCTCTCAGCGGCAGCCGAATATACTGCATGACCGTCCCTGATAACTATGAAATATTCCAGTTCATCGACTTTATCGAAGTAACGCTTCTCTTTTTCGTAGAATTTCTCCACGTCATAGGGAACTGCGATGCTCTTTGAGCTGTCAGAGCTTATGATATAATCGCCCTTTGTATCGACATCGTCCGAATCGAGGTCTACCAAGGAGGAATTTGCCCCCCTGTAGATACTGCTTGCCTTGTTGTTTATGCTCGTCTGCTTTGATTTCTCCTTGTAGCGCGAAAGCGACGGCACGAATATCGCCAGAAAAATCCCCATCAGTACAAGAGTTACTACGACAAAGGGTATGATTATGGCAAGTATCCACTTGCTGCTTGGCTTTGGCGGCGGAGGCAGAGCCTGTCCGTCGTAGGCAAACTGATAGTTCGGCTGATATGGGGAGGGCTGATTCGGGTATGGCTGTCCGTTCTGAGGATAGCCGCCGTAGGGCTGCTGCCCAAAGCCCTGCTGTGGGGGTATCGGCTGAGGGGGCGGCGTCTGCTGCACGGGAGCTCCCTGCGCAGAGGCGGTGCAATTGCACACCTCGCCGTCATCGAGCTTTCTTCCGCAGTTTGTACAATAAGGCATTTATGTCACTCCTTTTTGAAGTTGTTTTCTTGAAACATAGCAAACGTAAGTTTGCGAATGTGCGAGGCAATTTTTATCATTTATTATAGTGAACGTCAAATTTTTTTGATGTTCACTGTAATTATATATCATTTAGCAGTAAAAAGCAAGTGCCGACAAAATAAAAAGCGGACAGTTCATCTGTCCGCTTATTTTTTTGCTCGAAAAATGACAAATGTCACTCAAAAAGTGACAAATGACATCTTTAAAACTCCAAATTAAGGTGATATAATCATATCATACCACAAAGGTAAATAATCAAAATGGAGTGATATTATGGTATTATTGATATTTCTTATAGCAAGCATTGCATTAGCTTCACTGGACAATATCATTAGCATTTTTATGATTATAGGCTTAGTCAGCACCGTAATACGCCTTAGAAAACATTTTTCGCACATGGAAAATGACAACATATACTACAGAAATAATGACAACACAGATAATATATTCAGATAATAAAAAATGGCGTCCAATGGACGCCATAAACGGGACGCCGAGGACGGCGTCCCCTACAGAATTATCGTGCGTGGCGGGCGGATAATATCCGCCCCTACAATGGTTTCGTGCAATTTCATCGTAAACTGCGGACCGCCAAAGGCGGCCCCTACAAGCTAAGGGCTTCATATGTACCCAAGAGTTTTCAGCAGGAACAGCCAGCCCGTCAGGGTGAATGCGCTCAAAAGCGTGGTCAGCATTACCGCAAATGCCGTGATAACGCCCTTGTGTCCCAGATTCTTCGCCATTACAAAGCAGCTTCCCGTTGTGGCGCTTCCAAGCATTACCAGTATGGCTATGAGCTTCTCGCCGCGGAACCCAAGCTTTATTGCTATTGGCAGGAATATTCCGCAGAACAGCAGCAGCTTTATAAAGGCTATGCCCACCGTTGCAGGCAGCTTGTCCTTTGCTTCGCCGAATCTGAATGAAGCTCCCAGCGCTATCAGGGATAAGGGAGTCGCCATATTTCCAAGATATGTCACGGATTTCGACAGTATCACAGGCTGAGGTATCTTCAGCAGCGACCAGCCTATTCCCACGATTATTCCCAGTATTATGGGGTTCGTGGCTATGCTTTTGAATGTGCTGAGGAAAAGAGCCTTTTTGCCCCTGCTCCTGTCCTTGTCGGGAGATGTCAGCGCAAGAACTGTCACCGCCGCTATATTGTAAAGGGGCACAGTTCCCACTATCATAAGCGCCGCCATGGTGGAGTGTCCGTATATGTTGTTGACAAAGGCTATGCCCAGAACAGCCGCACTGCTCCGATAGCTCGCCTGTATTATCTCGCCCCGTTCTGCTCTGTCTTTGAACAATAAGGAGTACAGAACCGCTATGCCTACGCTGAGAAGCGTCGCGCATATGCAGAACAGCACGAATCTGCCGTCCCATACTGCACGGAAGTCCGCTGTGGACAGGTCCATGAACAACAGCGCAGGCAGAAGCGCTCTGAATACGAAGCGGTTTATCTGCGCTGTGGCGTTGGCGTCAAGAAGCTTTATCCTGTGTACGAACCAGCCGAATACCATCATCAGAAATACGGGAACTGTGGCATTAAGGCTGAATATAAGATTTTTCAGAAACAATCTATCACTACCTGTTTATTTTATCGTCGAGCCGTGAAAATAGCAGTCGTATATCACAGCTCCCCTGTATTCTATGGTCTCATATCCCTGAAACCACTCAAAATCTCCGCTTACCTCGCATTTGTAGGTATAGTCCCCGTAGGAATGCTCCTGCGGTCCGCGAAAGGGCTTCTCAAAAGGCACACGAAGAAGAGCTTCTTTGAGAAAATCGCCGCTGAAAGAAGTCCCTGTGACTCTGCCGACGTAATTCATGCTCCAGTAGGGAACGTCCCCTATCCAGAGGGCTTCTTCTCCAGCAAAGCGCTCGCCGCCGAGGAATGTGTCGAGGTACATGAGGTCGCCCTCTCGGTACTCAAGGTCGTGAGAGCTCGGGCGCGAGGACGCGGTCTCAGCTCCCTTGCCAGCGTATGTGGCGCGTTTGGCTCTCATGAGAAACTGAATTATTTCATCTCTTGTCATGATTATAGCTCCTGTTTTTGGTTTGATACTTAATTTTACTCCTTTTTGACCGTCTTGTCAATACGGTCAGGCTATAATTTCACCAACAAGAGTCCCGTTTGTATGTGATAAATTGTGCGTGTCAACAAATTTCAGTGCAATTTTCTTTCTGTACTTGACTTTTTCATCGTTTTGTACTATAATAATTTAGTCGCAGGTGACGACTGCTTATTTGTGGCGGCATAGCTCAGTTGGCTAGAGTACTCGGTTCATACCCGATTGGTCGTTGGTTCGAATCCTACTGCCGCTACCACATGGCCCGTTGGTCAAGAGGTTAAGACATCGCCCTTTCACGGCGGAATCATGGGTTCAATTCCCGTACGGGTCACCATTTTACAATCCCACAGATGGCTTAAAATAGCCGTTTGTGGGTTTTATTTTTTCTCAAAAATGTCCTCAGCCCCTTGTCAGCCCCTTATTTCCAAAATCAGCGGCTTGGACTGCGACTTGCTGTTTGCATAACCGCAGGGAGTATTTTCCCTGCGGCTGCTTTTTACTCACATCGACAGGCTCATCTTTTCTTCTTCAGCCTTGTCATCTGCTTCGTCAATATTGACTGCTTCTTCGCTTTTTGCTAAATTGCGACTTTCTGTTATATTTATTCTTATCCATCAAATATAAATTATGAAATAAACGATTGTATATGTCTTGCAGCTATCTTGTCCAGGTCATATGTCCCAGTACAGTTACACACTCGCAACTTTTGGGATATGGATAGAATTATCATAGAGAGATTATCAGACATAATAAATAAAGCGAGGGCAAGAATGTTATTCTCACTCTTGCCCTCAATGCAACTTTGATATTATTGTATATTGCCACTAAATATACCTAACTACAAATACAACGCCTTCGTTACTTACTTATTGTTAACCTGCTTATCGTTTAATGGTTTCTTATTATTTATTTCATAGTAAGTTGGAGGAACAACACCCTCATTAACTACAGATAGATTATCATCAGATGTGGTTTTTACATCATTAAGATCTCCTCCTGATTTTAATACATCCAAAAGATTGTCATTACACATATTATCTCTCCTTTTTAAAACCAATTGAATTTTATTGCACTAAGGACTACTGAGCAAAGAATTACAACAAAAATCAATACTAACGCAATATTAAATATCATCATTCTTTTGTTATTAATGCTTCGATTCTTAATAATTGCATCCTTATATCGGTATGCAATAAACATTTCTGCAACACACTCTTCTTCTTTGTGTATATTCTGCGAAATAAGTTCTCCTATATCGATGTGATAATACTTTCTTGAACGAATTATTAGCAACAACAAAATAAACGAAGAAGCATAGGAAATAATCATCACAATCCAAAATAAAAAATAGAAATTAAATGGTAATTGTAGGGAAATATCCGCTATTAGCCTTTCATTCATATCTGAAAAATCAAAAAATTGTAATATAAATACAAACAACGCAGAACACAATGTAAATCCGATATTAACTTTAGTATCTATTTTTTGTATTCTTTGTAATTCATAATCATATTCTTCTTTAATTGTCGAATACACTATATTACTTGATAGATATTCTATCTTCTCTTGATTTTGATCATTATTACTCATACACAACTCCATCGATTATTAATTACTGCAGCTTCATTATATCACACATATATAAATCTTGTCAATAATCATTATCCCCCAAATGACCGCAGAAGAATCCTACGGTCATATCATTTTCTTACATTGAGAAGTTCATCGTTTCTTCCTCAGCTTCGTCTTCTGTTTCTTCATTTCCGTTAGAATCCTGAGCCTTCTCCTCAGGCTCATTATTAAACGCCAGGGCATTTGTTATTGCATCACAGTTTCTCACTCGCGCTTCCTGAAACATATGGCTATACAAGTTCAAGGTTGTACCTACGATGCTGTGTCCCATGTCCGCTGATACAGCTACTACATCCACTCCCTCAAAGATGAGTAAACTCGCATGGAGATGTCGCAGTGAGTGAATATCGCAGAAGCGGAAGCCATTGTGCTTGCAGAACTCTTTGAACCAACCATATGGGGTCTGCGGATTCATAGGCTCGCCGTTCCATTTTGTGAACAGCCTGTCATGGTCTTCCCACTTTGTACCGAGCTGTGCGGCTTCTGCGTCCTGTTCCGCCTTGAACTGTTTAAGCATATTCATTATCACAGGCGGAAACTTGCTCATACGCTTTGATCGCTTTGTCTTGGTAGTATCTGTATATATCCCCTTCTCCTTTGTGTACTGTGACGTTCTGCGCACAGATATTGTACTGTGTTCAAAGTCTATATCCTTCCACTCCAGCCCAAGCATTTCGCTTCGACGGAAGCCGCTGTATATTGCGAGCATAATGTACAGCTTCCATTTCAGCGGTTCGCTGTCGAGCTTTTGAAATATCTGCTTGACCTCATCAATGGTATATATTTCTTTCTCCTTAGACTCGCCTTTGGGGACAGTCACTCGGCGGCAGGGATTGTCGCTGAGCATATCCATTTTTATTGCGTACGCAAATATGTCTGAGATAAAATTCAGATGGTGGACTACCGTCTTTCTCGACAGTGGCTTGCCGTTACGCTGATTCTTTCCATTGACATACAAGTCCGAGATGAAAGCCTGTATGTGTCTTGCAGTTATTTTATCGAGCTTCATGTGACCAAGTGCCGGATAGACTCGCTGAGTAGTCTGTCTCATTCGCTCGTATGAAGTGGGGCGGAGATTGATCTTGGCATATTCTTCGAACCACTGCTCCGCAAACGTCTGAAATTTTATTGAGGCAGTTATCTTTCCCTTCTTGCACTCTTCCTCGAACAGGACAGCCTGTCGCTGAAGCTCCTTTTCTATCTGTCTCTTGGTCAGTCCCTCGGGCGGTTTCCAGTGTTTGAACTGGAGAACCTGTTTTCCGTTGACATCATATCCGCAGGAGACCTTTATTTCATAAGTGCCGCTTTTTCTTTGTCTTATTGTCGCCATATAAAACCTCCATTCAGTAATACGGCGCGTTTTTGCCAACGACATCATACCACAACTCCTTGTGGAAGTCCAGCAAAATCGCGCCGTTTCCACTATTTTTTTACGCAGTCTCCCCACGCAGATATTTCAGGAATATTTCCTTGTTGATAAGATATTTCTTTCCTGCCATGATGTGCGGCACCTGACCATTGATACACATCTGACGGACTCTGTACTCGGTCAGCCCTTCCACAAGAGCTGCCGCCTCCTTTATGGTAAGCATTACGATTTTAGTTTCTGTTTTGTTTTCAGCCATTCAATCATACTCCTTCTATTTGTCTTGTTTATGTTTCCTGTGATTCTTACGTTGTTCATTTTAATCTTTCCTTTCGTTATTTGATTGGGCATCAGCCCATGTGTATTCCGAGAGCTTCCTTACGCTCACGTTCTTCTGCGAGTGCTTTGCTGTCAACATGCTCTCGTGCATACTCAGTATCGTCCGCAGGCTCGTCCTCAATTATCGAAGCCATAGCAGCAATGCCACCGACGATATCAGGTGCAGCACTTCTATCAGCACCACCAGTCGGAGCAATCTGAAGCCGTGACTTCTGCTCTGCTCTTCGGAGCATTTCAGCTGCGATAAGGTCTGCTCGTTCAGCTTCCCAACCTGTGAGACGAGGTCCTTCGCCGCATGATCCAGCTTCGACACCTCTGCCGTCACGTTCTGTGACGTCTGCTCCTGAATCTCCTTTCCCTGTTCCAGCAGCTGATTGTATATCGTCCGCTGATTTTGCAGGTACTGTTTCATTTGTGCATATGTCATTGTCTCGTCTGTCTGAGTCTTGACATCGAACAGCGTATCTGTCAGAAGTTTCAGCTGTGATATCAACGCCAGCCAGTTGTTTTCCTGGACGCAGACCATAGTTGGTATGTCCTGTGCCTCCTGCATATTCTGCTTTGAGGCTGCTTTCATTTCGTCTAATTTCGAACTCATATTCCATATTCTCCTTCCTGTATTTCGCTTCGTGCAATTTATTGTCACGGCACCTACGTTCATTTGGGCAGGTGTATGTGATGTACTTTCTGTTGTCCTCCCACCGAACATCATAACCCATTTGCTTCATGTAGAAGCGGAATTGTTTCTTGGACTTTGCTCTTTTCATGACTACGTCAATGGTATTGGCGAGAGCCATTTTCCAACTCTCACCTCGCATTGCAACTCGATACTCTCCGTTAGTGATACCATTGCTCTGCTTGTGTATCTCAGGTTTGCTGAGAGTTGTTACACCGTACTTCTGACAAATTTCATCGCTGAGCTGTCGCAGATCTTGCAGTGTGAACTTGTTTGAGTGGTACTTCAGACCGGTCTCTGCGTTGACTGCATTGAGTACGAAGTGTGAGTGTATATGGTCAGCGTCGATGTGAGTTGCCACTACAACTTCGTGACCTGGGAAGGCTCTCTCCGCGAACTCGACTGCTATCTTGTGAGCAAGTTCGGGAGCGATATTGTAGCCGCTCGGGTGCGACTGGACGAAGTGATAGTACTTCACACCGTCAGTCTTGTTGTACATCTCACGGGTATTTTTGAACTCCTGATAGGCAGTGGGCAGCGAACAGTTGATAGCCGTCACATATTTTTTGCCATTGGTCTTGTCATCGCGACAAATGTAGTCGAGACTTTTCTTGCCTCCGCCACCACCTTTTGTACTGATAGCTGTGACCGTTGCCACTACTTAACCTCCCTCAGAAGCTGACCAATCAGCTCCGTGATCTTCATGTGCTCGTAGAGGAGCGACTGAAAATTCACGGCGGTCAGCCTGTCCATATTCGCAAGTGTAGCTATCTGATTGAGGTTTCGTCCGATAGCTTTCTGCTGCTTAACTATTTCGTCGATACCATTTGCGACAACAATTTTCTTGCCGAGAGCGCACCGCATAACGAAGTCATTGAGCCTCAGTCCATGCCGCTCGGCGAGCTCATGGATACGCCTGCTTTCTTCCTCTGTACAGCGTATCGCTATTGTCGTATTTCGTTTTCTCATGTTATCCTCCTTTTCTTATGCCAATAAAAGTGGGTTCGGGCTTCTGCCCGACAAGCAAAGGCGGCAGGCGGAATGCCAGCAGCTATGCTTGCCTTCCCAGAAGGGAAGATTTTTGTCAACACCGCCACTTTTTTCCTCTGCCAATAATATCTGTGCGGTATCGCCCCACTCGCTCCACGTTGCGCTACAATCGCTTCTGTGGGTGCAGGTGGGATAACTACTCGATTTCGCTGTCTGCGGTAGAAACGGCGCGTTTTGTGCGTGGTTTTACCGTCACCCGAGAGCGCTATACCGTCACCCTGAGGCACCTATGCCGTCACCCACATTTTTACCGTCACCCGCCTCAAACAAAGGTAAATAGACGTTTTCTAAACTTCGGGTGCCGGCATGGTCAGCAATTTCTACCCACAGCATACTTCCGTTTTTACTGTCACCCGACTGGTCATAAACGAGTTCCAGAATTCGCGCGCCGTGACTTCTGCGAGCTGTGAACTGCACTCCGTATGTTTTGAGTTCATTCGTGTGCTGAACCAAATTTCTTGTTATCCAGTTCGGAGCATACTCGCGACCGAAGTGTTTGTACATCAGCTTGCAAAGTTCAGTCGCCGAACCTGTGAAGCGTTTTTCGTCAACCATGAGATCATGTATGGCAAAAGGGAAAAGGTCGGGCTGACGCTCAGGCACATCGTCAACTACATTCCAACGATGATTGTTGAACTCCAAGCACAGCTCCATGTGTTCAATGTCACGACCTGCGCAGTGAAGCTTTGCTTTTCCGCTGCCGCGACGCTCTTCAATCATGACCATGATACCGTCAACACTGCCGATTATTCCAGTCGAGCCCGACACCATATTGAACGGATCGCTGTCATAACATTTGCGAGTGTGATGCACGACAAGTATTGCGACTTTCAGCTTGTCCGCAAGAGTTTTCAGCACTGAGAGCTCTTTGTAGTCGGAGCCGTAATTGACATCGGTGCTGCACCGAACCTTTTGCAGTGTGTCGATAACAATGACTTTCAAATCAGGAAGCTCCTGTTTACTCTTTTCGAGTTCTTCCTCGAGACCGTTGCCGATTGATTTTGCTTCGATTGCGAAGTTGAGTTTCTCACATGGTTCATCTGTGAGTTCGTATATCCTGTTCTGCAGGCGCAGAAGGTTGTCCTCGAGGCTGAGATACAATACCTGACCTGTATTCGTATCATGTTTGAGGAATTGCTCGCCGTTTGCGACTGACATACACAAGTCCAGAGCCAACCACGACTTACCTATCTTCGGCGCGCCTGCAAGGATATACAACCCCGGGTACATCATTTTATAGATGATGTAGTCCTGTTTCTCCAGCGGAGTTGTCATAATGTACTCGCTGTTGTAGATCGTTAATTCGTTTCCTATAAAAACATCTCCTTCTTTTTCCTCGGACACAACCGACAGCGTTTTTCGTTATGGGTAACTGCTCGTGCGAACTATTTGTGTGGGCTGTGTCAGCCAATTCGTCACCTCCGTGTGTCTTAGAACAAAAAAATCGCCGCAGCTGAATCAACAACTGCGGCGTTTCTGCCCTCTAATTATATTATGGTACGAATTTTGGATTTTGTATAAAAACAGGTAACAAATATTTTTTATTAAAAACGACATTTTTACTTGCATTTTCATTTTGATTGTGATATACTATAAGCGGAGGCGATAGAACATATGTTTTCTGATATAACCTTTTACGTCAAAGGAAATACTATCGAGGTCAACGAACAGGATTTTCTGCTTGGAGAGCTTACCGAATCCTGTATGAATATCAACGACGATCAGTTCCATGAGATCTACTTTAGTTTTGAGAAATTCAAAAAAGAGTTCCCGACAGAACTGCCTGAGAAGGCGGAATATGATAAACTAAAAGAAGAAATATTCAGAATTGACAGTCTGCTCCGTGTCCATAAGATATTTCAGGTGCTGGGTACTCCCATTGAGACAATCAAATCTTATTTTGAAGATAAAAGCATATTGGAGAGCTGGGATATGTTTTGTCAGCTTTGTAACGAGTATAACGGTATTATCATAGATATTTACAGCTTTAATGTTACTATAAACTGCTTTATTACACAGTGGATAAGGAATCTTAAAAAGTGTACTCCTGATGACTATGCCGCTGCTTATTATGATTTTATCTTCTCGCCGCTCGCTTACAAATATATCGTCAATCCAATATACCATGACGGTTTCATTTACACTAACACTGAATTCTTATCATCACTTAATCTTGTACCAAGAGAGACTATTGAAGGCAGTGGGAAATATGTAATTGCAGAGTATTATCATACTTCTATACTGCAATCTTTTCTGAAAATAGATTATCTCAAAGGACTTATGGCAGGTCACAGCATTCGCAAATGCGAACACTGCAAGCGCTTCTTTCTTGTGACTAACGGCTATCAAACACGCTTCTGTGACAAACCTTCTCTTGAAGATCCAAAGTTCACCTGCAAGCAGATCGCATACAGGAAGACGCATACTAAGGATAGTAACGACAACAATCCGAAATATCAGACGTACATGAAAGCTGTCCACCGTATAATGCGTAGCTGTCAGCGTGGCACTATTGCCGAAGATGTACGCGACAAGTTATTAAATAAAGCAGAGGCTATATATCACGCAGCTGCTACAAGTCCTAAGTACAGTGATCAGGAGTTTGAGGAGCAGATGAGCTCAGGCAATCTCTATAAGCTGTGCGGCATCGAACCACCAAAGCGTGGACGTCCAAAGGCGGTAAAAGATGAAAACGGATGACCTTATAAAACAATACTACAACGGTAATGATTCTGCTCTCGACAAGCTATACAGGCAGAATATCACCTTTATACATAACATAGTTACCGCTCTTTCCAAGCGAAGCGGATTAAAACTGTCTGAGGATATACAACATGACTTGGAACAGGTCGGTGCATTGGAGTTCATTGAACGTGTCCGCGAAAAGAAGTTTGATCCTGAGATAAGCAAGCTGCAAACATATCTGTATCCATTCATTTTAGGTAAGATGTGGCGGTATATCGAGGAATACTATGGAATAGTCAGCATACCTCATGCCACAATGACGCAGATACGCAAGTGTAAGAAGCTTCACAAGGACAGGCTCAGCATCGCGGATATATCTAAGGAGCTAAATATAAAGGAAAAACTTGTCGTTGACTGCCTTAACTTCTCTTTCCGATACGAACAGCTGATGGTACTCAGTGATGACGAGTCAGACGAGGATCAGAATCCTCGTATTACTCCTATCGGCGACAACGTCAGCAAGAGAGCTATCCAAAGAACAGTGTACCCCATGGTTAGAAAGAAATATGACAAACTGAAAGCAGAGCAGCAGCACATTCTCGGCTGTTACTTGGGAATATTCGGATATGCTAAAATGCCTGTATCAGATATTGCCGATATGCTAATGGTGACAAGAAGCGCAGCCAATAAGAAGATAAACAAGGCTCTCGAAAAGCTGTATGAGCTTATATGGGATAGTGAGATCAAGTATTGGATAAACGGATATCTGGCTTTATTCAGAGATGTTAATATATAATTTCGAACATTTTTGATTAATTATTATTTCTCCTTCATGCTGTCGCCAAAGCCCTTAACGATAGGATCAAGGAAGTATCTCATAATAGAGCGCTTTCCCACCTTTACCTCAACAGTTCCTGTAAGTCCGGACATTATATCGATGCTCTCATTAGAGTCATCAACGTCAAGCTTTACAAGGTAAACGCTGCCCTGCTTTTCAATATTAAACGAACTGGGACTGATATACTTTACGGTACCTTTTACTGTTCCGTATTTGTTGTATGGATATGCTTCCAACTTTATCTCAGCATCCATTCCAACCTTAATATCGGCAATGTCCATGTTTTTGACATAGCATACCATCTCCACAGGAGTATCCGCAGGGACGATAGTTACAACCTGCTGTGCGGCGGTAACAGTCTCGCCGATATTGTTAACGGCTATGCTGTTTATATATCCATTCACAGGAGCTACAATCTTCTGATTTTCAATAGAAAGACGATACTTTTCAAGGTCTGCTCCTATCTGACTCAGCTTGCTGTTTATCTCCGAGATATTGGAGTTCACCTGCTCACTGTAGGTGGTCTGAGCTTTCAGTACATTGGTCTCTGCCTGTATAAATGCATTTTCGGTCTGCTTTACCACGAGCCGCTGTGCGTCGTATTCCGCCTGTGAAATATCGGGATTTCTGTTGTATTCTTCAAGCTTTATGTTTGCGATATCACGGTTGAGAGCCGCGTTCTCCTTATCACTCTCAAGAGCGCTCAGGTTGTTGTGATACGCTTTGTCATTGTCTATTATGGTAAGGATATAAGGCTGTAGATTTGCATCATACTTGGATATATCTATCTTGTCGAGCTCTTCATTATTCCTTATCATGGTATAGACAGATTTCTGAGCTTCGAGTACCTCTTTCTGATTATTCAGCGTGTCTGCATCGATATCAAGGCTCTGAGTATCAAGCTCTATGAGGATATCTCCCTCCTTTACATAGGCTCCCTCTTCCACATTTATGGACTTTATTGTACCGCTGGCATAAGAGTTGAGAGAACTGATGTTTCCAACAGGCTGTATCGTACCGCTTGATGTCACTACTATGTCTGTCTTTGAAAGACAAGCCCATATAACAGCTGCTATGAGGAGAGAGAAAATACCGAGGATAATGACTGTTCCTGCTTTGTGAGCAGGACGCTCGATTATCTCCAGCATTGAGGGCATGAAGTCGTATTTAAGCTCCTTGTCATGCTTTTTGCTGTGTTTCAGAGCGTATTCGGTAAGTTTATTGTTATCCATCTACCTCACCCCTTTGCTGCTGATTGTAGAGATAAGCGTAAAGGCCGTTCTGCGCCATAAGTTTTTCGTGAGTATCATACTCTACAAGATCACCCTTGTCGATCACCATTATCTTTTGAGCGTCTTTAAGAGTTGACAGACGATGCGCAATGATGATAACAGTTCTGTTGCGGCATATCTCCTTCAGATTGTTCTGAATAATGCTTTCTGATTCATAGTCCAGAGCAGAGGTAGCCTCGTCAAAGATTAGTATTCTCGGATCGTTAAGAATAGCTCTTGCAATGGCAACTCTCTGCTTCTGACCACCCGAAAGTCCCATGCCCTTTTCACCGATAACGGTATCGTAGCCGTTGGGGAGCTCTAAGATAAAGTCGTGAGCACCTGCTATCTTGGCGCACCTGATTATCTGCTCCATTGTGGCTGTGGGGCAATGAATAGATATATTCTCGGCAACTGTGCCGTTGAACATGAAGTTTTCCTGCAATACCACGCCTATCTGCTTTCTCAGCATAGCGGGATTCACAAGGGAGATATCCATTCCGTCTACGGATATTTTTCCTGCCTCGGGAATGTAAAGACGCTGGATAAGCTTGGAAATAGTGCTCTTACCGGAGCCGCTTCGTCCCACGACTCCCACGACCGTTCCCGGCTCTATCTCAAAGCTCATGCCCTTGATGACTTCACCGCCCTGAGGATTGTAGCGGAAGTGTACCTTGTCGAAGATAATCTTTCCCTGTAATCTGGGAAGTGATGTGAGATTGGTATTCAGCACAGGCTCGGGAGCTGTATTGAAGATATCTCCTATACGCTTTACCGAAAGTGATGCCTGCTGGTATTCCTGCCACAGCTGTACAAGTCTGAGGACAGGTCCGCTTACTCGCCCCGAAAGCATACGGAATGCAACGAGCTGTCCCACGGTGAAGTTTCCGTCCATAACTGCCTTTGCTCCGAAGAAAAGGATAAGCAGATCGAACACCTTCTGTATGAACTGACCTGTTGAGCCTGCTGTTGCGGATACCATTGATGTCTTGTAGCTTGCCTTTACGTAGTCTGCCTGCAGGTCTCCCCATTTTTTCTCGAATTTGGGTTCAAGAGCGTAGGATTTTACAGTCTGTACGCCTGTTATTGACTCCACAAGGAAGGACTGTGTATTTGCACCTGTTTCAAACTTTTCGTCAAGTCTTTTCTTGAAAAGAGGAGTTACTATAGCCGAAAGTATGGCGTATACAGGTATGGAGCAGATTACTATGACCGTCAGCATTCTGCTGTACATGAACAGTACGACTATGTACACAATGATGAACACAAGGTCGATCATTGATGACAGTGGAGTTCCCGTAAGAAAGCTTCTTATGCTGTCAAGCTCTCTTACTCTTGCAACCGTTTCACCGACTCTGCGTGACTCGAAATATTTAAGCGGCAGGGCGAAAAGATGCTTGAACAGCTTATAGCTGAGCATTACGTCTATTCGGTTGGTGGTATGAGTGAAAACGTAGTTCTTGGCAAGTCCGAGGATAAGTTCATAGATATATACTATGGCGATTCCTATTGTCAGGACGTTGAGCGTTGACATACTTCTGTGTACGAGAACCTTATCCACAACTACCTGTGTCATTACAGGTGTGAGAATACCAAGTATCTGCACCGTGAATACGGCGATGAGGACCTGTATGAACTCCTTCTTGAATTTAAGTATAGTGGGAATGAACCATTTGAAACTGAAAATGGCTTCTCTGTCCATTACTCCCTTTTTATTTATTATGATAGCTGTGCCGTCCCATTTCCTC
>JAEEGJ010004729.1_pt1 | contig 44952 bp, 33 predicted proteins | sample 8958761 | NCBI WGS metagenome assembly JAEEGJ01 (sample SAMN16246546, study PRJNA631951) | gut metagenome | biome: gut microbiome; feature: rumen; material: RS-attached | host: Bos | place: Iran: Karaj | collected 2018-10
GGACCATGCTTCCGGCCTACGTGACGGCGCTCGGCACGCAGTCTTCCGCCGCCACGATTCCCGTGACACGGGCCCAGGCCATCAAAAACGGCGTCAACTCCGACGTGGCCGACTTCGTGATACCGCTCTGCGCCACCATCCACATGTCGTGCAGCATCCTGAAGATCGTGGCCTGTGCCTATGCCATCTCCCTCAGCATGGGGCTGGACATCAGTTTCGGCACCTATCTGGGCTTCATCCTGATGCTGGGCGTGACCATGATCGCGGCGCCCGGCGTGCCCGGCGGCGCCATCATGGCAGCCCTCGGCCTGCTGGCTTCGATGCTGGGCTTCGATGCCAACATGCAGGGCCTGATGATTGCGCTCTACATTGCCATGGACAGCTTCGGCACGGCGGGCAATGTGACGGGAGACGGTGCCATTGCTCTGATAATTAATACAATAAAGAATAAGGAAATTACAAGTGGAGATACTGAAACTAGCACTGTGCCAGCATAACACTGTCTGGGAGGACGCACGCGCGACGATCGCCCGGCTCGAAAGCCCGGTGAAGCGTTTCTGCGCCAAATACCAGCCCGACCTGCTGGTGTTCCCCGAGACCTTCTCGGTGGGATTCACCATGAACCCCGACCAGTCCGAGCCTGGCGACGGCCCTTCTGCCAGCTGGCTGCGCGAGACTGCGCGCTCCTGTGGCACGGCCGTGGTGGCATCCGTCCCCACGCTGGACGACGGGCACCGCTACAACCGCTGCTATTTCGTGACCCCGGAAGGGGAGGAGTGGCACTACGACAAGCGGCATCTGTTTTCTCCTTCGGGGGAAAGCGGCGCCTATGAGAAAGGCATGCGCAGGTGCACCGTCCCCTACAAGGGCTGGAACATCGAACTCAATGTCTGCTACGATCTCCGCTTTCCGGTCTGGAGCCGCAATCCGCAATGCGGCTACGACCTGCTGCTGAACATCGCCAACTGGCCTTCCGTCCGCATTGACGCGGCTGACATCCTTCTGCATGCGCGTGCCGTGGAGAATGCCTGTTATGCAGCTTTCTGCAACCGCATCGGCAAGGATGCTTTCTGCGAATACGACGGGCACTCGATGATCGTGAACTTCTTCGGCCAGGACATCGCCCGCCGGCGCCGCGTCGGCGGCGTCCGCTTCCTGACCGCCGACCTGTCCCTGCCCAAGCTCCAGCATTACCGCGGCCGCTTCCCAGTTAGCGAAGATGCGGATGAATTTACAGTGAAATTATAATTACGCTCGACAAATACATGAAAAAGAACATACTGAATATTGCCGCCATTCTCATTGCCCTCTTTGGCATCGGCTTCGGTATCGGCTGCCTGATCTCCCTCATCTCCTCGAAGGGGACGCTCGCCGACGGCGAGTATCAGGTGACGGTCTGTGCGACCACGGACGTGCATGGCGCCTACTTCGATTCCCTGTATGTCGACAACATGGCCAATTCTACGTCGCTGGCCAATGTGTCTTCGTACCTGAAAGGGTTGCGTGCCTCCGGCGTGCAGCCGATCCTCATCGACGTGGGTGACAACCTGCAGGGAGACAATGCGGCTTATTATTTCAACTATGTGGCGACGGACGTGCCGCACCTGATGCCGCGCCTGATGGAATACCTGGGGTATGACGCGGTGATCGTGGGCAATCACGACATCGAGACGGGCCATTCTGTCTATGACCGCATCACCAGTGAGCTGCGCGTGCCGTATCTGGCCGCCAATGCCGCCTGTGACCGCGATGAAAACGGCGTGGCGGACATGGACGAAGATCCGAAAAACAAACTCGTGTCGGATTCCTATTTCCTGCCGTACTGCATCATCGACCGCGGCGGCGTGAAAGTGGCCGTCGTCGGCATGACCAATGCCAACATCAAGAGCTGGCTGTCCGATAGCTATTGGAACGGAATGGACTTCCAGATGATTCACGACATCGCCCAGGGGCTGATCGACAAGATCGTCGCCAAGGAGCGTCCGCAGCTGGTCGTGCTTGCCGTCCATTCCGGTACGGGTACCGATCTGCCCGACCGTGAAAACGAGGCGCTGTACCTGGCCTCCACGCTCGAGCATGTCGATCTCGTGCTCAACGGACATGATCACCGCCCGCTGGCCAAGGAAGTGGAGAATCCTGCCGGCAGCGTCGTCCTGCTCAATGAAGGCATGAAGGCGAAGTATGTCGGCCAGGCCGATTTCACCCTGCGTGTAAAGAACGGCAAGCTGATCGAACGCAACGTGGACTACAAGCTCGTGCCCATGGACCAGTATCCCGTCGATTCTGCTTACGCGGCAACATTCAGGGACGATTTCCTGGCCGTGAAGGACTTTGCGACGCGGCCCATCGGCAGGGTATCAGACAACATCTTCCTGGCTGATGCCCTTGACGGCCCGTCTTCCTACATCAATCTGCTCCATACCGTACAGCTCGGCGCTTCGGGCGCCGACATCTCGTTTGCCGCACCGCTCTCCAACAGCGGCGTGGTGCCCAAGGGCGTGATCGAGTTCCAGGACCTGACCTCGATCTACCGTTTCGAAAACACGCTCTACGTCGTCGGCATGACGGGCCGGCAGATCAAGGACTACCTGGAGTACTCCTACGACAGCTGGGTGAGCCGGACAGGTGCGACGTATAACTGGGATTCGGCCGACGGCATCATCTATGAGGTAAGCAGGAGTGCGCCGAAAGGGGAGCGCGTCAACATTATCTCGATGTCCGACGGTACGCCTTTCGAGCTGGACAAGACCTACAAGGTGGCCATGACCTCGTACCGGGCTTCCGGTGGCGGTGACCTGCTCACCCTGGGCGCCGGTGTCGATCCCGACTCGCTGGTCGTGTACGACAAGATGAAGGACATCCGCTCGCTCGTGGGCGATTATATTTCTGAACAGGGGGAAATCGAACCGAAGGTCTCCACCAATTGGAAATTTGTGAAATAATACCTATCTTTGAACGATAATTTGTCTCTATGGAACAGGATCTCGCCAACCGGCTGAAAATGAAGGTAGAAGAGCTGATCTCGCGCTACGAGTCGCTCGCTTCGGAGAATGCGGAGCTGCGGGCATCTCTGGCCAGATATGAGAGCGACAACCATAAAAAAGAACAACGCGTAAAAGAATTAGAAAAACAGATAGATAACTTGCGATTGAAGGATGCATTCCTGGGGACGTCCGCCGACCGGACGCAAGCCAAGAAAAAAGTGTCCAGGTTGATCAAGGAGATCGATGCCTGCGTGAGTTTGCTCAATGATTGAAACGATGAAACAGCGGATCATATTGAAGATAGCCGGGAAGGAGATGGAATTCAGGGTGGAGCCTGAGCGGGAGGAGATCATCCGTGCCGCCGCGGCGCGGATCAACCAGGAGATTGATTCGCTCCGGTTTGATTACCGGGACCAGGGCTTGAGCGAAGTGCTGATGATGATTCTCCTTTCAGAAGAGACCCGGTTGCTGGAGTTCGAAGCCAGGAATACGAATGAGACCAACAGCGTGCTGCATCGCCTGGGCGACCTCGATGCGGCGCTTGGAGAATACCTTAGCCGTCAGCCCTGCTCTTTGCCAAAATCAACACTATAAATCAAACCGAGCCGACTCGGTTGCCAAAGACAGGCCTGGGTGACCCTTCGGGGGATTCTGTTTCGACAGGACGTTGGAAGTCTGCGGCGTTACCGGAGCTCAAATCTTGTATTTCAAGATTTTCGAACAGACCAGGACTGGCGGCTTTTTCCCTTCGATCGTAAGTATTGTGTGAAACTTTAACACTCAATATATTACGATTATGTCAACTGCATTGGTAATCATTGTAACAGCACTTATTTCTGCGGGCCTGGGTGTCCTCGGCACCCTGCTCGTAAGGAACGTCATACTGAAGGGGAAGCGTGATGAGATTCTCAAGAACGCAGAAGCAGAAGGCGAAGCCATCAAGAAAGAGAAAATTTTCCAGGCCAAGGAGAAATTCCTCCAGCTCAAGAGCGAGCATGAGGCCTACATCAACGAGCGCAACGCGCAGGCCCTCCAGATGGAGAACAAGCTCAAGCAGCGCGAACTCAGCCTGAACCAGCAGAATTCCGAACTGGGCCGCAAACAGAAAGAGGTTGACGCCATCCGCGAAAACCTCAAGGGCCAGATGGAAATCGTGAACAGGAAACAGGATGAATACGAGAAGCTGCGGGGCAAGGTCATCGAGAAACTCGAGGAAGTGGCCGGGATGACGGCCGCCGACGCCAAGAACCAGCTGGTCGAAAACATGAAGGCCGAGGCCCGTACCGAGGCCATGTCCTATGTCAACGAAGTGATGGATGAAGCGCGCCTGAACGCCGCCAAGGAGGCCAAGCGCATCGTGATCAACACCATCCAGCGCACTGCGCCCGAGACGGCTATCGAGAATGCCGTCACGGTCTTCAACATCGAGAACGACGAGATCAAGGGCCGCATCATCGGCCGCGAGGGCCGCAACATCCGCGCCCTGGAAGCCGCCACGGGCGTCGAGATCGTGGTGGACGACACGCCGGAGGCCATCCTGCTCTCTTCCTTCGACCCGGTCCGCCGCGAGGTGGCCCGCCTGGCGCTGCACCAGCTCGTGGCCGACGGCCGCATCCATCCCGCCCGCATCGAAGAGGTGGTGGAGAAGGTGAGCAAGCAGCTCGAAGACGAAATCATGGAAACCGGCAAGCGCACCTGCATCGACCTGGGCATCCATGGCCTGAACGTGGAGCTGGTCCGGCTGGTGGGTCGCATGAAATACCGCAGCTCCTATGGCCAGAACCTGCTGCAGCACTCCCGTGAGGTGGCCAACATCTGCGCGACCATGGCTTCCGAACTGGGCCTGAACACCAAAGCTGCCAAGCGCGCCGGCCTGCTGCACGATATCGGCAAGGTCTGCGAGGAAGATCCCGAGTTGCCGCACGCACTCCTCGGCATGAAGGTGGCGGAGAAATACAAGGAGAAACCTGACATCTGCAACGCCATCGGCGCACACCACGAGGAAATCGAGATGACCACGCTCATCGCACCGCTGGTGCTGGTGGCCGACGCCATCTCCGGCGCCCGTCCGGGTGCCCGCCGCGAGGTCATCGAATCGTACATCAAGCGCCTCAAGGACATGGAGGGCATCGCCCTGTCGCATCAGGGTGTCACCAAGACCTACGCCATCCAGGCCGGTCGTGAACTTCGCGTCATCGTAGGCGCGGAAAGCGTCTCAGACCAGCAGTGCGAGGAACTCTCCACCGAGATCGCCCGGAAGATCCAGGATGAGATGACCTATCCGGGCCAGATCAAGATTACCGTCATCCGGGAGACCCGGGCCGTCGCATTCGCCAAATAGCCTTTCGCCATGGAAAAGAAGATCGATATTGAAATCAAGCCCGAGGTTGCACAGGGGCACTACGCCAACCTGGCCATCATCACGCATTCCTCCAGCGAGTTCATCCTCGATTTCGCGCAGAACATGCCGGGCCTGCCCAAGATGCAGGTCGGCAGCCGCATCATCATGACGCCCGAACATGCGAAACGCCTGCTGGGCGCCCTGACCGAAAATATCCGCAAGTATGAAAGCCAGTTCGGAGAGATCCGTCTCCCGATGAACCCGATGATGATGCCTCCGCTCAAATCCGACGCAGAGGCCTGACAAGTTACTAAAACCAAAGCAATACCATGAGCAAGTACCCGCATTATCTGGAGAGACTGCAGGCGGCTACCCGGAAGTTCTGGGAAAAGCCCGCCCTCAACAACATCGGCGGCGAGACCTTCAACTACGCCCAGATGGCCACGCAGATCGAGAAATTCCACCTTGTTTTCGAGAAACTGGGTTTCAAGAAAGGTGACAAGATCGCCATCTGCGCCCAGAATGGTGCCCGTTGGGGCATGGCGTATCTGGCCGTCAACACCTACGAGACCGTGATCGTGCCCATCCTGGCCGATTTTACGCCCGAGAGCGTCAACCACCTGGTCAACCATTCTGAGAGCATCGCCCTGTTTACCAACGAGGCCAAATGGAAGAAGCTCGACATCGCGAAGATGCCGCTTCTCAAGATCGTCATCGACGTGGATACTTGGAAGACGCTCTGGACGGCCGATCCTTCGGTTCAGGCCATTTACGACCAGATGGACGAGCTTTTCGCTGCGAAATATCCGAACGGATACGGCCCCGACGACGTGGTCTTTCCGACCGACAACTGGGACGACCTGTCGACCATCAACTATACTTCCGGCTCGACGGGCGACCCGAAAGGCGTGATGCTGACCTACCGCAACTTCTCCGCGAACGTGGATTACAGCCAGCGCAACGTGCCGGCCGGCGACAAGATGGTCTCGATGCTGCCCATGGCGCACATGTACGGCCTGGTCATCGAATTCATCTATCCGCTGTGCAACGGCACTTCCATCTACTGGCTGGGCAAGACGCCCACGCCGGCCGCCCTGCTGAAGGCCTTCGCCGACGTGAAGCCGTACCTCCTCATCACGGTGCCGCTGGTGATGGAGAAGATCTACAAGTCGAAGGTCAAGCCGACGCTCGAGAAGCCGGCCGTCAAGTTCCTGCTCAAGGTTCCCGGCCTCAACAACATCATATACAAGAAGGTAAAAGACGGCCTGGTGCAGGCTTTCGGCGGCAACGTCCAGGAGTTCATCATGGGCGGTGCAGCCCTGAACCCTGAAGTGGAGCGCCTCTTCAAGCGCATCAAGTTCCCGTATCTGGTGGGCTATGGCATGACCGAGGCCTGCCCGCTGCTGGCCTATGAGCACTGGACCAAATATGTGGCCGGTTCCTGCGGCAAGTGCGTGGACGTAGCCGAAGTCCGCATCGACTCGGAGGATCCGCAGCATGTGGTGGGCGAGATCCAGGCGCGCGGCGAGAACATCATGATCGGCTATTTCAAGAATCCGGAGGCTACGGCCAACGCGTTCACGGAAGACGGCTGGCTGAAGACGGGCGACCTGGGTGTCATCGACGCAGAGGGCAACATCTTCATCCGCGGCCGTTCGAAGAACATGATCCTGGGTCCCTCGGGCCAGAACATCTATCCGGAGGAGATCGAAGCCGTCGTCAACAACCAGGACTATGTCATTGAGAGCGTGGTGGTCGACCGTGGCGGCAAGCTGGTTGCGCTGGTCTTCCTTGATGAGCAGGCCATCGCCAAGGCCCTGCTCGACGCCGAGGCCCGCAGCGACATCCCCGAGAACATCCGCGCCGGCGCCAACCGCCAGCTCCCGTCCTACAGCCAGCTCTCCAAAGTCGAACTGATGGCCCAACCCTTCGAGAAGACCCCGAAGATGTCCATCAAGAGATTTTTGTACAAGTAAGCACCATCAATCGTCACCCCGGGCTTGACCCGGGGTTTCTTTTATCATTCGCTGTGCGGCGGAATGTATCGGAAGGAGACTTTGTATTGGGGTTCTCCGTCGCGGTTGGTATAGAAATAGATTTCGTCGACTTCGATGCGTTCCTGCTCGTGGAGTTCGTAGAGGTCGGGGAAGTGCTCCTGAAGGATCGACATCATCTGTTCGTGGTCGGTGATGACTACGGCGCCGCGTGGAATCATGACACCGCACGACGCCGAAGCAAACATCAGCGAGAACGCCAGGACGACGGTCAGGAGCCGTTTCATCTTTTCCGACAGTGTTACACCGCCTTTCCCTGCAGATAAACCTGCCGGATGTAGGGCGTGTGGTGGAGATAGGGGATCTTTGTCAGGTTCCAGCCCGGACGGGTGAGGATCAGGTTGGCGCACTTTCCGGCCGTGATCGATCCGCACTGGTCGCTGACCCCCATCGCATAGGCGCTGTTGAGCGTGATGGCGTTGAAAGCCTGGGCCGGTGTCAGCCGCATGCGGATGCAGCCCAGCGCCCAGATCCAGCGCATGTCGCCGGCGGGCGAAGAACCGGGATTATAGTCGGAAGCCAGGGCGAAGCCCAGTCCGCATGCGAGGAATGACCGGGCCGGGCCGTCGGGCAGCCGCAGGAAGAACGACGAACCGGGCAGGAAGGTCGCCATCGTCGCCGTGCCGCGCAACGCCTCGATCTCTTCGGCCCGCGCCTGCTCCAGGTGGTCGACCGACAGGGCACCATATTTCACACCCACCTGTACACCGCCGCTGACAGCCAGCTGGTTGGCGTGGATCTTCGGTCGCAGGCCGGCCCGCAGGCCCGCCTCCATCACCCGGGCCGCATCTTCCACCGTAAAGAAGCCATGCTCGCAAAAGACGTCCACGAAGTCGGCATAGCGCGCTGCTTCGGGCATCATCCGGCAGACCGCCGTCACGTAGTCTTCGTGCGAATAGCCGCGTCCCACGGCATGCGCGCCCAGGAAGGTACTGCGGACCAGGGCGGGGGAAGCGGCCTTGATGCGGTCGATCACACGCAGCATCTTCAGCTCGTCGACCGGATTGAGACCGTAGCCGCTTTTGATTTCGATGGCGCCGGTGCCCTGGGCGATCATCTCATGGACCCGTTCCATGGCTTGCCGGAAGAGTTCGTCTTCGGAAGTCTGGTGCAGCAGGTCGGCAGAATTGAGGATGCCGCCGCCACGGGCGGCGATCTCTCCGTAGGAGAGGCCGTTGATCTTGTCCAGGAATTCGCCTTCCCGGCTGCCGGCATACACGATGTGCGTGTGGCTGTCGCAGAAAGCCGGCAACAGCATCCCGCCCTCGCAGTCAATGACTTCGTCAACCCGCTCCGGCATAGGCATGGCAGCGTCGCCGAAGGCGGCGATCCGTCCCTCGTCGACCAGCAGCCAGGCCTGCGACAGCATGGCTACGTCATCCATCTCAGCTCCCTCTTTCCGGAGGACGCCGGCCGGCACGATGCCCGCCAGGGTGCCTATGTTCGTGAAGAGGCGTTTCATGTCAGATGTATTTGTGCGTCCGGATAAACTCTGCCGAGCGGATGATCAGCGGGTGCATATAGGTATCGACGTCGAGGAACGGAACGACCTTGCGGTAGTCGGCGTGGATCTGCTCGATGAGCGGAGAACTCTTGGCCGGACGGCGGAAATCGAGCGCCTGTGCGGCGTTGAAAAGTTCGATGGCCAGCACCGTCTCCACATTGTGGATGATGCGCACCAGTTTCGTGGCGGAATTGGCGCCCATGCTCACATGGTCTTCCTGTCCGTTCGACGAAGGGACGGAGTCGCAGGATGCCGGCCAGCACAGGCCCTTGTTCTGGCTCACGATGGAGGCGGCGGTGTACTGCGGGATCATGAAGCCGCTGTTGAGGCCGGGGTTCGGGGCGAGGTAGCGCGGCAGGCCGCGGTAGCCGTGGATGAGCAGGTAGACACGGCGCTCCGAGATGCTGGCCAGTTCCGACAGGGCGATGGCCATTGCATCCATCGGAATGGCAATGGGTTCGCCGTGGAAGTTGCCGGCCGAGATTACCATGTCTTCGTCGGGGAAGACATTCGGATTGTCGGTGACGCCGTTGATCTCGTTCTCGATGACCCACTGCACGTATGTGAGGTTGTCTTTCACGGCACCATGCACTTGCGGGATGCAGCGGAAAGAGTAGGGATCCTGCACATGTTCCTTGGGGCGTCGGATGAGTTCACTGCCTTCAAGCACCTGCAGGAAACGTTCTGCCGTGGCAAGTTGTCCTTTGTGGGGACGGATGCGGTGGCTGAGCGGCAGGAAGGGCTCGATACGGCCGTCGTAGGCTTCGAGCGACATCATGCCGATCAGGTCGGCCCATTTCGAGAGGCGTTGGGCCTGGATGAGCGACCAGATGGCGTGGGCACTCATGAACTGGGTGCCGTTGAGCAGGGCCAGGCCTTCTTTCGACTGGAGACGGATGGGCTCCCAGCCGAATTCTTTCCAGACTTCGGCGGCGGGACGCACCTGGCCTTTGTAGCGGACTTCCCCCATGCCGATGATCGGGAGGCTCAGGTGGGCCAGGGGCGCAAGGTCGCCGGAGGCGCCGAGCGAGCCCTGCTGGTAGACCACGGGTAGGACATCGTTGTTGAACATGTCGATGAGCCGCTGCACGGTGACCAGCTGGGCGCCGGAATGGCCGTAGGAGAGCGACTGGGCCTTGAGCAGGAGCATCAGGCGGACAATGTCGGGCTGTACTTCCTCACCGGTGCCGCAGGCGTGCGACATGACGAGGTTGTGCTGGAGTTGCGACAGGTCCTCGGCCGGAATCGTTACGTTGTACAGCGATCCGAAGCCGGTGGTGATGCCGTAGACGGGCCGGTCGAGGTCTTCCATCTTGGCGTCGAGGTAATGGCGGCACTTTTCGATGGCTTCGACGGCTTCCTGCGAGAGTGCGAGCGGTTCGTGCTCTTCGGCGATACGCCGGATATTTTCCAGCGTCAGGTGTTCATGGGATATGTAGTGCATTACAATACGGATTTGATCAGTTCTTCGTCGGCGATATTGGGGAGGGTGACGCGTAGCTGCGGGGTGCGGGCCATTTCGCGTTCGATAGCGAAGCGGGCGGCTTCGTTGCGTGCCCAGCTGCGGCGGGCGATTCCGTTGTTGACGTCCCAGAAGAGCATCTCGCGGATGTGGCGGTCACTGTCTTCCGAGCCGTCGATCACCATGCCGAAGCCGCCGTTGATGACTTCGCCCCAGCCGACGCCGCCGCCGTTGTGGATCGAGACCCAGGTGGCTCCGCGGAAGCCGTCGCCGATGACGTTCTGGACGGCCATGTCAGCCGTAAACTGCGAGCCGTCGTAGATGTTCGAGGTCTCGCGGAACGGGGAGTCAGTGCCTGAGACGTCGTGGTGGTCGCGCCCCAGGACGATAGGTGCGGTAATCTCGCCTTTTCGGATGGCCTCGTTGAAGGCCAGTGCGATCTTCGTGCGGCCCTCGCAGTCGGCATAGAGGATGCGGGCCTGCGACCCCACGACCAGGTGGTTGCGACCGGCTTCCTCGATCCAGTGGATGTTGTCGCGCATCTGCCCGGCGATCTCTTCCGGAGCCGAGGCGGCAATCTCGCCGAGGACTTTGACGGCCAGCGCGTCGGATTTGGCCAGGTCTTCCGGCTTCTCGCTCATGCACACCCAGCGGAACGGACCGAAACCGTAGTCGAAGTACATGGGGCCCATGATGTCCTGCACATAGGACGGGTAGCGGAAGCGTCCGTCCGGAAGCAGGATGTCGGCACCGGCACGGGAGCTTTCCAGCAGGAAGGCGTTGCCGTAATCGAAGAAGTACATGCCCTTGGCAGTGAGGCGGTTGATGGCAGCTACCTGGCGGCGGAGCGATGCTTGCACGGCCTCCTTGAAACGCGCAGGCTCTTCGGCCATCATCTTCTTGGATTCCTCGAGGCTGTAGCCTGCTGGATAGTAGCCGCCGGCCCAGGGGTTGTGGAGCGAGGTCTGGTCAGACCCCAGGTCCACGTGGATATCTTCGTCGGCGAGGCGCTCCCACAGGTCCACGACGTTGCCTACATAGGCCAGCGATACGACCTCCTTGGCCGCGACCGCCTTGCGGATGCGGGGGATGAGTTCGTCCAGGTCGTGGTGGAGTTCGTCCACCCAGCCCTGTGCATGGCGTTTTTCGGCTGCCTTGGGATTGATTTCGGCGGTGACGCTCACCACGCCGGCGATGTTGCCGGCTTTCGGCTGGGCACCCGACATGCCGCCGAGGCCGGCGGTCACGAAGAGTACGCCGCCGCGGTCATCGCCGGAAAGCCCGCGCTTGCGAAGCTGTTTCCGGGCGGCATTCATCACCGTGATGGTGGTGCCGTGGACGATGCCCTGCGGGCCGATGTACATATAGGAACCGGCCGTCATCTGGCCGTATTGTGAAACGCCCAGGGCGTTGAAACGCTCCCAGTCGTCAGGCTTCGAGTAATTGGGGATCACCATGCCGTTGGTGACGATCACCCGCGGCGCATCCTTGTGGGAAGGGAAGAGGCCCAGCGGATGGCCGGAATACATGACGAGCGTCTGCTCGTCGGTCATCGTGGCCAGGTATTGCATCACCAGCCGGTACTGTGCCCAGTTCTGGAAGATGGCCCCGTTGCCGCCGTAGATGATCAGTTCGTGCGGATGCTGCGCCACGCGCGGGTCCAGGTTGTTCTGGATCATCGCCATGATGGCCGCGGCCTGGTGTGAGCGCGCCGGATACTCATCGACCGGCCGAGCATACATCTCGTAGGACGGACGGAAGCGGTACATATAGATGCGGCCGTACTTCTTGAGCTCTTCCGCGAACTCCGGAGCCAGTTGCGCGTGCAAGGCCTGCGGGAAGTATCGCAGCGCGTTTTTCAGCGCCAACACCTTTTCATCCGGTGTCAGGATATCCTTGCGCTTGGGTGCATGGTTGATTTCGGGATCATAGGCCTTGACCTCCGGCAACTCCGCCGGAATCCCCGCCAGTATTTCTTCTTGGAAAGCGTTCATGGCATCATCCGTTAATGTGTCCGTTGACAGCGTCCAGTACCTGCGCTTCCAGCGCCTCTGCCTCGCGGAGGATCTCCGCTGCACGGGCGATCAGCGGCTGTGCGGGAGCGGGGTCCTTCAGGCCGGAGGCGTTGATGCGGACGTTGAGCTCGGCGCCGCGGCAGGCGGCGCGGGCGGCCAGGGCTGCCACGCCGGCATCCGATGCCGAAGCCGGATTGCCCTTCTGCGCCATCTCGAGCGCTAGCGGCAGGGCTTTGAGTGCGGCCTCCATGGTCTTCAAGGGAACGGAAGCGGCATATAAAGTGGCCTCCTCGATGGCGGCGGCACGGGTAGCCTTCTCCTCGTCGGTGCCCTTCGGCATCCCGAAGCAGGCCATGATCTTGTCGAAGGCGGCGGTGTCTTCATCCACGAGGTCAAGCAGCTCCTGCATCAGGGCCTGGCCCCGCTCCGCCACGTCGGAGAATTCTTTCCAGCGCTCGTCCCAGCCGCGCTTGTGGGCGGAGAGATTGGCGACCATGGTGCCCAGTGCGGCTGCCAGGGCACCCATGTAGGCGGAGATGGATCCGCCGCCCGGGGCGGGGGATTCGGAGGCCGTCTCGCGGGCGAAACCTTCGGCCGTCATGCGCACCAGACGGTGCTTGCGGGCCTCTTCCTCCGGGTCTTCCATCAGGAACTCGATGACTTTCTCTTTCGGATCGAAGGGCCGCAGGTCGTCGAGCGACATCGACTTGACGGCGATTTTCAGGATCTCGCTTTCATCGATGCCGAGCGAACGCTGTTGCTTCGCCAGATAGAAACGGCCGGCTTCGAGCAGCACGCGCTTGGGAACCAGGCCGACGATCTCGGCGCCGGTCACGCGCAGGCCGCGTGCCGCAGCCGCGCGCGACACCTCTTCGTAGGCCACATGCAGCGGCGTAGCGTCAATATCCGTAATGTTCATGGACACCTGGGCGATGCCGTATTCGTCGATGTACCAGCCGATGGCCTTGCATCCTTTCAACGTGCCGGGAATCCAGATCTGCTCGCCTTTCTCATCCTTGAGCAGCTTGCCGGTCAGCGAGCCGCCCTCACGGGCCTTGCGGCCCTTCTCGCGCACATCGAAGGCAATGGCCATGGCGCGACGGGTGGAGGTGGTGTTGAGGTTGTAATTCACGGCAACCAGGAAGTTGCGGGCACCCACGTTCGAGGCACCCGAGCGGGCGACGATGTCATTGTACGCATCGGGGCCGAAGTCGGGACGGCGGGCCGGATCGGCGATCTTCTCGGGCAGAGCCTCGTATTCGCCGGCACGGCAAACTGCAAGGTTCTTGCGCTCGGGCTTGAAGGCTGCGGCCTCGTAGCAGTAGCAGGGGATGCCCAGCTCTTCATACATGCGCTTCGCGAGATCCCGGGCCAGCACGGCGCATTCTTCGAGCGTAATGCCTGATACAGGGATGAGCGGCAGCACGTCCGTCGCGCCGGAGCGGGGATGGGCACCGTGGTGCCGGCGCATGTCGATGAGTTCCTGCGCTTTGGCGGAGCCGCGGAAAGCGGCTTCGCAGACGGCGGCGGGCTCTCCGACGAAAGTGACGACGGTGCGGTTGGTGGCTTCGCCCGGATCGACGTCGAGCACTTTTACGCCCTCGACGGTGGCGATAGCGGCCACGATGGCATCAATGACTGATCTATCACGTCCCTCGCTGTAGTTGGGGACGCACTCGACAATTTGTTTCATATACGTTGTATTTGGATACGATTTATTTGGCTTATGATGGGTTTTTGCTATCAAACTATCAAAGATACGAAGAATTATGCAATTTTCATTATCTTTGTATGTTCACCAAACAAAACGAGAAAATGATCAAGAGAAATACCCCCACGCCCCATATCGGGGCCGAATACGGCCAGATTTGTCCCACCGTCCTGATGGCAGGCGACCCGCTTCGCGCCAAGTTCATTGCGGATAACTTTCTGGATGATGCGGTCCAGTTCAACAACGTCCGTGGCATGCTGGGCTTTACGGGTACTTACAAAGGCCGCCCGGTGAGTGTGATGGGACATGGCATGGGTATCCCTTCCATCGGCATCTACACCTGGGAGCTCTTTAAGTTCTATGATGTGGAAACGATCATCCGTGTCGGTTCCGCCGGGTCCTACGATCCCGAGCTGAAACTGGGCGACCTGGTACTGGCGCAGGCCGCCTGCACCGATTCCAACTATGGCGCGCAGTTCGAACTGCCCGGCACGTTCGCGCCGATCGCCGATTTCGACCTGCTGCGTCGCGCCGCGGATTCATGCGACCGTTTCGGCTACCGCTACAAAGTGGGCAACGTGCTGTCGTCCGACGCTTTCTACAATCAGCACTCGAAAGGGATGAACTGGATGAACATGGGTGTCATCGCCGTCGAAATGGAAGCCTCGGCCCTTTACATGAACGCCGCCTTCCACAAGAAGAAAGCACTGGTCATCCTGACCATCTCCGACCACCTGATCACCGGTGAAGTAACCTCTGCCTCCGACCGCCAGACCACCTTCACCCACATGATGGACGTGGCCCTGTCGCTGGTGTAATCGTCACTTATGTTGGTGTAATCGTCATTCCGGACTCGATCCGGAATCTCCTCAATACCACGCTGGACGCCTGTCAGCGTTGGCGACATTGAGGCCGACGCCGAACATCAGGCGGACGTGGGCCAGCGTGCCGCTGAAGTCCCAGTCCTCGCGGTATTCATCGGAAGGCTTGTGGTACCAGTCCGAACGCGGATATTTGTTGGGGCGGGACGGATCGACAAGGTCCTTCCCGTATTCGATGACCACGGCAGGAACACCTTTCTTCACGAAATTGAAATGGTCGGAACGGAAGTACCAGCCGTCCGAGTTGTCATCATTCCAGACCACATAACGCCCCTGCGCTCCGGCCGCCGCCACAAGGTAGCGGTCGAGTTCGTTCTTGCCGCCGCCCAGCACCATCACGTCATAGGTGAGCGGCTCGGGAGCGATGCAGTCGAAATTGATGCAGGCCGCGGTCTTGTCCATGGGGAAGGCCGGGTGTGCGCAGTAATACTCCGAACCGAAGAGCCCGCTCTCCTCGAGCGTCGGTATGAAGAAGACCATGGAACGACGCGGCCGCTGTGGCAGCTCCGCATATTTCTTGGCCAGCCACAGCACGGCCGCCATGCCCGAACCGTTGTCCGAGGCACCGTTGTAGATGTTGTCACCCGTCTGGTCGGGCTCGCCGAAACCGAAATGATCCCAGTGCGCGCTGAAGACCACCGCTTCGTCTTTCAGGTCCGTACCCGGCAGGACACCGGCCACGTTGGACGTCTCTTCTATCTTGTAGTCCACATTCATCACGAGCGGAGCCTTGGCCTTGAGCACGAAAGCGCGGAAGCCCGGACGCTTGGCCGCGGCCAGGGTCGCTTCGAAATCGACGCCGGCCGCTTCGAAGAGCTTGCGGCAGCCGTTCTCGTGGAACCAGCCCTTGAAAGCCAGGGCGTCGGCGTTGCGGGTGGCCTCGTCATAGAGCGCCAGGTTGCTGCCGGTGTGGTTGGCCGCCACGTTCCAGCCGTAGCTGGCCGCCGCCGTATTGTGCAGGACCAGGCAGCCGGCCGCACCCCTGCGCTGCGCCTCCTCGAACTTGTAGGACCAGCGCCCGTAATAGGTCATGTTCTTGCCCTGGAAGAGCGCGGCATCGTAGAAGCCCGGATCGTTGACCATCGCGATGATGATCTTTCCCTTGACGTCGACGCCTTCGAAATCGTTCCAGCCGAACTCGGGCGCATCGATGCCGAAGCCGCAGAAAACGAACTCCGTGGCAGGCAGTTCCACCTTGTCGGTCGCCCTGGATGTCCAGATGACCAGGTCATCCGGGAAGAGCAGGTCCACGCGCTTGCGCGCCCCCTTCACCCGCAATTTTCCACCGACAGGACGGCAGATGGTAGAAACGGTCTTGACCTTCTGGAAATAGCTGTCGCCGAAAGCCGGTTCCAAGCCGATCGCCCGCATTTCTGCAGCAAGATAATCGATGGTCTTGGTCTCATATTCCGTCATCGGCATGCGGCCGCCGAAGTCGTCGGAGCCGAGTACCTGGATCCAGTGGCGGAGGAGCGCTTCATCCTGTGTGGGATGGGTAATCGTCTGGGCGGCGGAAGGAACGGCCAGACAAGCCGTCAGCGCCAGAAGTGTGATGCAGAGTTTTTTCATGGGTTGCAAATAGCTTTCTTAGTACCGTATGTTAATCGTCCGTTTCACGTTGGCATCATGCTCGGGCAGTTCGATCACAGCCTCCATCGTATCGGGATAATACTGGCTGGCAAGGAGAACGCCGTTCATCATGACCTGACGGGGATTGTGGTCGAGCCCGCCCAGCACGATCGTCCATTTGCGTGATTCGGGCATGCCGCGATAGGAGCCCTCGCGGGCGCCGATGGTGAGTGTCAGTCCGCCGGAGGTGGACTGGCGGGTGATTTTCGTCTTTGCGTACTGGGTGGGGTAGGCCTGGCTGGCCTGGTCGTCTTCATAATGGGTGTAGCTGCCCGATCCTTTGCCCGGAGCAAGATAGAGACGCAGGACGTTGCTCTGTTCCTGGAGATGCTGGATGCCGGGCTCCGCCATCGGGATGATCGCGCAAGCCTTGACAAACCAGGCGTTTTCCGCGATGGTATAGTACAACTTCTGCACGGTTCCTCCGCGGAGCATCTGCTGGTGCGCCATGTCGTACCAGTCGTTGCCGGCAGGCAGCCAGACGTCGCGGCGGGCCAGGCCGGTGGTGGAGTCGACAGGCTGGCAGACCGTCGCCGCCAGGATCTCGTCGCCGAAGAAATACTCTTGTTTCCAGGTGTAGGCCCGATCGTCTTCCGGATATTCATAGTAAAGCGGCCGGCACAGGGAAATGCCCGTGTCGTAGGCCTTGCGCGCCATGTCGTAGATGTAGGGCGTCAGGGCATAGCGCAGTTCCAGGGCTTCCTTCATGTAGGCATAGTGATCCGGGAACATCCAGATGCGGCGCTCCAGCACGGCCGAAGACGTGCTGTGCGTCTTGAAGATGGGCGAGAAGACGCCGTACTGCAGCCAGCGGGTAAACAGTTCGGGTTCCGTAGGGACATCGCTGTCCTGCATGTGGCCGCCGAGGTCGTGGCCCCAGTAACCATAAAGGACGTTGGATGCCGTGGCGGTGAATTCCGGCAGGTAACCCAGCACTTCCCATTTGATCTTGGTGTCGCCTGAGAAGCCCAGCTGGTAGCGGTGGCTGCCCAGTCCGCCCCAGCGATGATAGATCATCGGGCGCGGAGCATCCTCCGGGGCCAGGTCGCGGCTGCGCCGCACCTTGTCATTGAAGAAGGTGTGGTTGAGCCAGAAAGTGTTGCTCAGCCCCGGGACATATTTGCTTTCCTTCCATTGCTGCCAGTCGAGCCACCAGAAATCCACGCCCTGCTTTTCGAGGGGATGGATGACGGAATTGAAATAGGCGTCGGCCCAGGCCCGCTGGTCCATCCGGAAGGGGACCGGGGCATGGTATCCGTCCGCCTTGACATAACCTTCCGGCCCGTCGTAGTCGTTGGTCCGGGACAGGTAGTCGGCGACGAAAGCCGGATAGACTTTTTCACGGACGACGATGCCCGAGGCCGGATGCAGGTTGAGCGAGGTCTTGAGCTTCATGCCGTGCATCTCGTTCAGCATGCCTTCCGGATCGCCGATCAGGTCACGGTTCCAGGTATAGCCGGTCCATCCGATGCCCTGGCCGAACTCGTCGCGGCCCAGCCGCTTGGCAGCGCCCCGCCAGGTCTCGTGCCAGTCCATGTCGATGACCATCACGTCGATGGGCAGCTCCCGCTTGCGGAATTCCCTGGCCAGGCCGATGAATTCCTCTTCCGTATAAGCCCAATACCGGCTCCACCAGTAGCCGAACACGAATTTCGGAGGAAGCGGCATCTTTCCCGCCACCTTTGCAAAATCGGCCAGGGCCGTCTTGTAGTCGTGTCCGTAGGCAAAAAGATACCAGTCCTGCACGTCTTCTTCCGGACGGGGTGCGACCCATTCGCCCCAGTCGCTGTCGTCGCTGACGAAGATATGCCGCTTGCTCTCGTCCACGACAGCCCATCCGTCACGCGAAAGGATACCGGGCTCCATCGGATCGCTGTAATTGATGTGGTCAGGACCCGAACAGCCGTCCAGCGTGCGGGCCGTTCCCATGAGGTTGCCGGATGCATCCATTCCCGGGTGCCAGACAACCGTCTTGCCGTTCATCCGGAACGATACTTTCAGGTTGTCTGCCGTGAACGGTCCGGTGATGTCGCGGTAGTTCAGCGTCAGGGCGGACGTCCTGATGGTCAGCCCGTCCTTGTTTTTCTGGACGGAATATTTCGGCACCGGCAGGTTCCGGTTGACGATGGCCAGGGTGGCATGGTCTTCAAAGCGCCCGGAAGGCGACCACTCCATGCGAACCAGCCTGTCTGTCAGGACGGTGAAGCGGGCGTTTCCCAGAATGACCTGTGCGTCGGACGATGCGGCGGGGTCGTAGGCTTGGGCGATGACGGGGCTGGCCGTCAGCAGGACGGCGGACAGGATGAGGAGCAGTCGTTTCATGGCTTCCGGTATAGGGATAAGATTCAGTTAAAGTGAGTCTCCGAAATCGGCGCGGAATTTCTTGACGAGTTCTTCCTGCCAGTAGCCGATCTCTTCGAGCCGGCCGAAGAAGAAACGCAGCACTTTGGGCTCCGATACCCATTGGAGGCCGCCGATGAGCTGGCGGTTGTCCCACAACCACTTGACGCGGTCGGCGCAATATTTCACCTGGGAGAGGGTGAACACGCGGCGCGGCATGGCGAGGCGCTGGAGTTCAAGTTCTGCAAAGCGCTCGGTGCCGTCGGGCTCACGCTGCTCGCTGAGGGTACCGCGCTCCATGCCGCGGATACCGCCGGCAATGTAGAGGGCCGCTCCTACGGCTGCGGCAGGATACTGGTTGTGCGGGATGTCCGGAACGATTTCCGAGCAGTTCAGGTGGGCGCCCAGGCCGCCGGCAGGCTTGATGACAGGCACGCCGTAGTCGTCGAGTTCTTTCACCAGATATGCGATGAATTCAGGCCCCTGGCTGATGTATTCCATGTCGAGCGACTCGTACAGGCCCACGGCCATGGCTTCCATGGAACGGATCTCCATGCCGCCGTAGGTGAGGAATCCCTCATAGAGCGGCACGAACTCCATCATTTCGTCCGTGAAGCGCTTGTCGTGCGCCGTGATGATGCCGCCGCGGGAGAATCCAAGTTTGCGGGCGCTGAAATAGATGATGTCGAAACGGTCGGCAAGGACATGGTAGATTTCCTTGGTGGTCATGAACTTGCAGCGGGGCTCGCGAATCTTCATGAAGTAGACGTTATCCTGCAGCAGGGAAGCATCCAACACGCTCTTGACGCCGAATTCATGGCAGATATCGGTAACCGCAAGCATGTTCTCGAGGGAAACGGGCTGCCCGCCGATGAGGTTCGTCCCGGCTTCGACGCGGACGAAGGCGACTTTTTCCGGGCCTAATTCCTTGATCGTCTTGCGGAGGAGCTTGAGGTCGAAATCTCCCTTGAAGGGATCGTCGCTCTTGGGTACCAGTCCTTTTTTGTCGACCAGTTCGATCACGGTGCCGCCCAGGCGGGTGATATGGGCCTTGGTGGTCGTGAAGTGGAAATTCATCAGGGTGTACATACCCGGCTTGACATAGGCTTCTGCCAGGATGTTCTCGGCAGCGCGGCCCTGGTGTGCGGGCAGCACGTTCTCGGTTCCGAAAACTTCCTTGACAGCCGCCTTGACACGGTTGAAAGTCTCAGAGCCTGCGTACGCGTCGTCGGCAATGCTCATGGAAGCGACCTGCTCGTCGGACATTCCGTTCACGCCGGAGTCTGTGAGCATGTCCATGTAAATGTCTTTGTTCTGGAGCAGGAAGGTGTTGTTGCCGGCTTCCTGGATGCGCTTCAGGCGCTCCTCTACGGGAAGAAGGGAAAGTTTTTGGACGACACGCACCTTGTGCATTTCGAGAGGTACCTGATTTTCAGGCTGATAGAATTTGACTGGCATAATATTACAGTGTTTTGTCGTTCGAAAATACGGCTAAAGTTAATAAAAAATCGTAACTTAGGGACGATGAACGCATTTTCGGCTGACGTATGAAAAAGATCCTTATTTTCCTCATGGGCTGCCTGGTCCTGACGGGCGGCAGCGCCGTTGCTCAAAGTTATGTCCCGTCGCCTGAAAACCTGCAGGCACGGAAGGAATTCCAGCAGCATCGCCTGGGTATTTTCCTGCACTGGGGCCTCTATGCCACCTATGCGCAGGGGGAATGGTATCTCCAGACCGCCGGTCTCAACAAGGATGAATATGCCGTGGCCGCCCAATATTTCAATCCTGTGAAATATGATGCGCGGGCCTGGACACGTGCCTTCAAGGATGCCGGTGCCGGCTACGTGACGCTGACTTCGCGTCATCATGACGGTTTCTCGATGTTCAATACGGCGGCTACCGATTACGATATCATCGATGCCACGCCTTTTGGCCGCGACATCGTGGGTGAGCTGGCGAAGGCTTGTGCGGAAGAAGGACTTGACTATCATCTTTATTACTCACTTGTTGACTGGGTACGGGAAGACTACCCGCTTGGGGAAACCGGTCACAAGACCGGCCGCCGGGGAGACAGCCAGGATTACGGGCATTATTTCCAGTTCATGAAGGACCAGGTACGGGAACTCATCACCCAGTATCCCAATGTCGCCGCGCTGTGGTTCGACGGCATCTGGGACCATGATCCAGATCCGGGCTTCGACTGGCGCATGCCGGAGTTCTATGCTTACATCCATGGCCTGAAGCCGGAACTGCTGATCGGCAACAACCACCACAAGGCGCCCATCGAAGGGGAGGATTTCCAGATGTTTGAGCGGGACCTGCCGGGCGAGAACAAGGCGGGCATGTCGGGGGAATCTACCATCAGCTCCCTTCCGCTGGAGATGTGTGAGACGATGAACAACGCCTGGGGCTACCGTATCGCGGATCCATGGTACAAAAGCGTGAAGGAGCTGGTACACCTGCTGGTGCGGGCCGCCGCCAAGAATTCAAATCTGCTGATCAACATCGGCCCGATGGCCAATGGGGAGCTCCCGTCCCAGGCCCTCGACCGCCTCGCCGGCATCGGCGTCTGGATGCGCGGTCACAGCGTCGCAGTCGACGGCACCACCTCCACGGCCATTCCCGAGCAACCCTGGGGCGTGACGACACAGAATGCAACATCTCTCTTCCTGCATATCCTTACCCCCGACGCCCTGCCTGTCCGAGACGGTGTCAGCAAAGTGATCGTGCCGCTGCCTTCCGACAAGACGCCCGCCCGCAAAGGCGCCGTCTCCCTGCTCTCCGGGGAACCTTTGTCCTACGATTTCTCCAAAGACGGTTTCCTGACCGTCACCCTTCCGCAAACGCAACTTGAAGATATAGATACTGTGATTAAAATCCGCTTACAATGAAATACTTCGTTATCATCCTGTCCGTAGCCGTGCTGCTGGCAGGCTGCAAGAAAGACAATGGCGGCCAGCCGGTTTCCACGCCGGCCGAGGAACCGTCCACTGAAGTCGTCCAGACCGTCGAGGCCACTGCCCAAGCCACCCCGGTACAGCCTGAGGTGCGGCGGGAAGACTTCCCGTTCGATGAACTGTTCAGCATTTTCTCCCTGTTCGGCGACAATATCATGACGCGCAAGTTCGCCCCGCAAAGCGTGAAAGACCAGCTCCGCCCCGACATGCAGGAAAGTTACAACGGCTATCGCGAATTCAACGGGAATGCCTGCAACGTGCTCTACTATACCTATTTCAATGATGGCTGCACCGACGGCATGCACATGGGCTGCTGGAAGTATGATGCCGACGGTCATGTGCTGGTATTGATTGCGGAGGAAGGCGGTTGCGACGTCTGTTCCACCAAGTATATCCGTGCCTACGAGTACGATCCGGCCACGAAGAATGCCCATGAAGTGGACATTCCGCTCGAGCCCGCACCGCAATACCGGGATTTCAACGACATCATCCGGCTGGCGGGCTGCAATGACGTCGCCTATACCCGTAAAGCGATGCGCGAACGTCGCTGCAACTATGTCTTCTCGCCTGAAGGCGTGACGGTACAACTCAATACGACGGACGAATATGAGGTGGCCGGCCAATGCGGTTTCGACCTGTTCTACCGCTGGAACGGCAGCGCCTTCGTCCGGGATGAGACGGTTCCTTTCCAGTGCATCCACGGCGACGGCTTCGCGCTGATCAAGCTGGGCGGGCCGATGCCCGACATGAACATCGGAGACGATCCGATGAACTACGACATCCGGTATTCGGAGGGTGGGGACCTCTGGCTCGTCGACCGGGGCGACCAGCGCGTGCTGGAAGTCCAGATGGAGAACGGCAAAGTCTATTCGATCGAGGTCTTCGATCCCAGTTACAGCCTGCAGGACTCGTTCTATTGGGATGGCCGCGGCCGCCTGGCGGTTGGCAGCCGTATCTGCGATTATTTCGATTTCACGAAAGACGGCGCCCCGGAAGTCCGTCTGTTCAGCGACGGAACCGTCTCCATAGAAACGCAGCAATACGATACGAAGATATCCTTCCGCACCACGAAGGACGATCTCGCCGGAAACGTTCCCTCTGTCAGCCCGAATGATGTGGTGATGACCCTGTCCGACCCGCAGTTCAAGCCCGCAGCCACCATCAAGTCGATCATCCTCTCGAAGGAGAACAATCAGTAAGCCATCTGTTCGCTGAGGCGGTGGGAGGTGCCGAGGCGGGCCTCGACGACGTTGATGATGTAGTCGCCGGCCTTTTCGGCCTCGTTGATCAGGTCCATGTAGATGCTGCCGCTGTCGTAGCTGTAGACATGGTCGTCGATGTCACGCATGTTCTGCTCCTTGAGGGAGTCGCGGCATTCGTTGATCTGTGCCTCGATTTCTTCTGAAGGACGGAAATCGAAATCTTCGCGGCGGCCGTTGAGCATTTCGAGCATGCGCTCGCCGGCCTTCTGGGCCAGGGCCAGCATTCTCTTGATGCCGTCTTCCTGCTTCTCGTTGAATTCGATCTTCGCCTCGTGCTTGCGCCGGATGACGCGAGCCATGTTGTAGCCGGCGTCGCCGATACTTTCGAGCTCGCCGATCTGGCGCAGCATGGCGCGGATCTTCTCTTTCGTATCGTCGCTCAAGTGGGCCTCGCCGACCTGGCCAAGATACTTGCCGATCTCGTTCTCCATGTTGTCGGAGATCTGCTCGTATTTCTGGATGCGTTCGAAGATCTTCTTGAATTCCGTTTCGTCTTCCGTCCGGTACAGGTCGCGCACCATTTCCGACATCTTCATCATCCGCTCGCCGAAGACCGCAATTTCCTTCTGGGCCTGCAGCACCGAGATTTCCGGTGTCTTCATGATACCGCTCTTGATGTAGGTCAGGCGGAACTCTTCTTCCTCCTCACTCTTCTTCGGCTTGATAAGCTTGCAGACAATCTTTTCGATCTGCGGGATGAACCAGATGAGGATCAGCGTGTTTGTGACGTTGAAGAGGGTATGGAACGTAGCCAGCGCGAATGTGAGATGTGCCGGTTCCTGCATCTCGGCGGACGGGTCCATGCCGACGATGCGGCAGACCAGGCGCACGAACGGGAAGAAGCAGCAGAGGATCCAGACCACGCCGAAGACGTTGAACAGCAGGTGCGCGGCGGCAGCCCGGCGGGCCTGCGTGTTGGCGCTCAGTGCAGCGATGTTGGCCGTCAGCGTCGTACCGATGTTCTCGCCCATGACCAGGGCGATGCCCTGATAGATGTCAATGACGCCCGTCGAACAGAGCACCATGGTGATGGCCATGATGGCAGCGGACGACTGGGCGATGAAGGTCAGGATCGTACCGACCAGCAAGAAGAGCAGGATGGTCAGGTAGCTGCCGGAGTCGAAGGAATTGAAGAAGTTGACGACGGCAGTATTGTGGGCCAGGTCCATCTCGACGCCCGTCACCCGGAGCATGCCCAGGGCAAAGAGCAGGAACGACAGGCCGAAGAGGAAATCACCCAGGTAGCGGTGTTTCCCCAATTGGATCAGCACAATGGCGATCAGGAAGACCGGCCATACGAGGTTGGTCACATCGAAGGAGAAGCCGGCCGACATGATCCAGGCCGAGAGGGTGGTGCCGATGTTGGCACCCATGATGATCGAGATGGCCTGGGAAAGCGTCAGCAAGGCGGCATTGACGAAGGAGACCGTCATCACCGTGGTGGCAGCGGACGACTGGACGGCGACGGTGACCAGTGCACCGGTGGCGACGCCCGTGAAGCGGTTGGTGGTCATGGCGCCCAGCAGGTGACGCAACTGGGGTCCCGCCATTTTCTGGAGTGCCTCGCTCATCACCTTCATGCCGTACATCAGCAGCGCGATGGACCCCAGCAGTTTCAATGCGATCAACATAATCTGAAAACTCAAAAAAGGGGGCGGCAGCAGCCGCCCCCTTTATGATTAGCAATCTTGTTACGCTTGTTCGATAGCACCCATCGGGCAGACGCCGCTGCAGGTACCGCAGTCGACGCATGCGTTCGGGTCGATTTTGTAGATGTCACCGGCGGAGATGGCTCCGACCGGGCATTCATCGATGCAAGTGCCGCAAGCAGCGCAGTTTTCAGTGATTTTGTAAGCCATTGTATAAAAGTTTAAGTGTTGTTGTTGCGAAATCGTTGACAAAGATAATACCAAATATTGTCTTTCCCAATTAATATCCGAAAATTTCTTCGGTCGAGACCTGTTTGATGGTGCCGTAATCGAGCAGGGACTTCAGGTCCATGTCGCTCTTGCGGCCCACGATGCCGTAGGTGTGCGGTTTGCCCTTCACATACTGCTGCTGGAATTTCACCACGTCGTCGAGCGTCAGGGCAGGCACTTTCTCGTAGATGACCTTGTTGATGTCGTAGTCGAGGCCGCGCTCCTTGGCGTTGAGGTAGGAGGTCAGCACGCGGCTGCGGACGGTGCGGGCGGTGCGGATGTTGGAGAGCAGCGATTCCTTGGCGATGTTGAAGGCGTTCTCGGAAACCGGCATTTCGTTGATGATCTCGTCGAAGGCCGAGAGGGCGTCGATGAGCTTGTCGTTCTGGGTGCCGATGGAGAAGGAGAACACCGACGGGTGCCGGAGGTCGGCCGGGATGGAGTAGTTGGCGCGGGCGCTGTAGGCCAGGCCGCGGGCTTCACGCATCTCCTGGAACACGATGGAGTTCATGCCGCCGCCGAAATATTCGTTGTAGAGCGTGATGATCGGAGCGGTCTCCACGCTGAACGGGAGTTCCGTGTTGTAGTAGCCCACGAGGTTCAGCTGGTTGGCATCGTACTCGGCAAGGACCACATTGTTGTTTTCGGTAGGCAGGTAGGCGAAGGGATTGCCCTTGACGATCGGGTTGAGCTTCTCCGGTACGTTGTGGATGCTGTTGATGGCAGCCACGGCCTCTTTTTCACTGAGGGGACCGTAGTAGAGCACTTCGTGCTCGTTTTCGAAGATATGGTGGATCTTCTCGAGCAGGGCCTCGTCGGAGAGTTTCATCAGCGCAGCCGAAGGGACGATGTTGGTGCTCGGGTTCTTCGGGCCGTAGAGTGCGAAGGCAGACATGCGCTGGGAGTTGCTGCGCTGGTCGAGCTTGGCGTTGCGGCGCTCGTAGAGGGTGTTGAACTTGAGCATCTGCAGGGCCTCGGGATTGGCTTTCGCGTGGGCGATGACCTTCTCGAGGAGCTGCATGGCTTCTTCCATGTTCTCGGCCAGGCCGGTGAGCGATACCCAGGTGCGCTCGCCGCCGCAGTTGACGGACATGCTGCAGGCCATGCGGTAGAAGGCTTTCTGCACTTCTTCGGGCGTCATGTCGTCGGTGCCGAGGTAGCTGAGGTAATCGGCGGCGAAGGGCATCACGTTGTCGGCGTAGCTGCCGGTCTCGAAGAGATACTGGAGCTCGAACAGGCCGTTGGTCACGTTCTGCTTGTAGAGCACGGGGATGCCGCTCTTGGCTTCGAGGACAGACATGTCCTTCTCATAGTCGACGAACACGGGCTCGATGTCCTTGACGTCCGAGGCCTGGATTTCCTGCAGGAACTTGCTGGCTACGTCACGGTTCATCATGATCGGGGTGATGGCCGGCTTGGCGATGCGGGTGTCGGTCGGGTCACGCTGCTCCAGCTTGTTGATCTGCACATAGTTGTCCTTGAAGTGCTCGTTGGCGAAGGCCACGACGTCGTCCTTGGTGATCTTCGCGAGCTCGTCGATGTTGTGGATGAAATCCGCCCACTCGATGTCGTTGATGAAGCAGTTGACCTCTGCGCGGACCATGGCACGCGACATTTCCATCATGCGCATGAACATGAGTTTCTCGTTGTTGATGATGGCGGTCAGGAGGTCTTCGTCGAATTCACCTTTCTTCACCTTGTCGATCTCAGCCAGGGCGATGTCCTTGACATCCTCGAGGCTCTGGCCCTGAAGCGGCTCGGCCATGATGAGGAAGGCGGAGTAGTCAGCCATCGTCTCGGACATGGCCATCATGCCGAGGGTCTTCTGCTGCTGGTTGACGTCGAGGTCGATCAGGCCGGCCTTGCCGTTGGTGAGGATGGAGCTGATCAGGTCGATGTAGCGGGCCTCGGGGCTGTTGGCGCCCGGGAAGCGCCAGGCGAGCAGCAGGCTGGGGGATTCCAGGCCGAGGACATCCTTCACGATCGGGGCCGTGATGGGATCTTCGGGCTCGAATTCCATCTTCTTGAGGTCCTTGTTGGGCTTCATGGGACCGAAGTACTTGTCGATGACCTTGATGGCCTCGTCCGGATTGAAGTCGCCCACGAGGCAGACGGCCATGTTGTTGGGCACGTACCACTGGTCATGGTATTTCTTCACGTTGGTGATCGAAGGGTTCTTCAGGTGCTCGCCCCAGCCGATGACCGGCGTGTGGTAGGGGTGCTTCGGGAAGAGGGCGGCGAAAGCGGCTTCGGAGACTTTCTCCTGGTCCATGACCGCGTACATGTTGTACTCTTCGTAGATGGTCTCCAGCTCGGTGTGGAAGCCGCGGAGCACGCAGTTCTCGAAGCGGTCGGCCTGGATCTTCGCCCAGTTCTCCAGCTGGTTCGACGGGATGTTCTCGGTGTAGCAGGTCACGTCGGTGCTGGTATAGGCGTTGGTGCCGCGTCCGCCGATGGCGGCCATGGCCTTGTCGTATTCGTTGGGGATGAAGATCTTGGAGGCTTCATACGAGATCGAGTCGATCTGGTGGTAGATGGCCTTGCGCTCCTCGGGGTCGGTGGTCTTGCGGTAGACTTCGAAGAGTTCCTCGATCTGGTTGAGCAGCGGCTCCTCGGCGGCGTAGTCCTGGGTGCCGAGCTGCTTGGTGCCCTTGAACATCAGGTGCTCGAAATAGTGGGCCAGGCCCGTGGTCTCCTGCGGGTCGTTCTTACTGCCGACCTTCACGGCGACATGTGCGTCGATGCGCGGTTCGTCCTTGTTGACGATCATGTAGACCTTCAGGCCGTTGTCGAGTGTGTAAATGCGGGCGTTCGTAGGGTCGCCCTCGACGGTCTCGTACTTGTATTTGCTGCAGCCGGTGGTGGCCAGCAGGGCGAGAACCGTCAGAAACATCAGTGAAATGCGTTTCATGATAATATGACAGGATTAAATTGGTTGGCTTGATTTATGCAATTTTGGACAAAAGTAATCAAACAAATGGTATCTTTGCACAATTAATTGGAAATAATGAAAAGAACGATCATACTCCTGTCTGCATTCTTGCTTTCCCTGGCCGGGCTTTCCGCCCAGGAAACGTTCTTCAAGGAAGCGGACGTCATCCGTTTCGACAAGAAAGTCCATGACTTCGGTGACGTGCTGATGGCCGAAGGCCCGGTTACCTGCATCTTTACCTTTACCAATATCGGCCAACAGCCCCTGGTCATCCACAACGTCATCTCCTCCTGCGGCTGCACCACCCCGGAGTGGACGCGCGAACCGGTCCGTCCCGGCGCCACGGGCACCATCCAGGCCACCTACAGCAACGACCAGGGCCCGTATCCTTTCGACAAGACCCTGACCGTGTATGTCGGCGTAGGGGCGTCGAGCCTCGACCGTCCTGTGGTCCTGCGCCTGCGCGGCGTCTCCCATGAGAAGAAGAAAGACCTCGACGAACTGTTCGAAACGCATATCGGTCCCCTGGGCCTTCGCAAGACCACGACATCCATCGGCTACATCGACCAGGGCGTGGTCAAGTCCGACCAGATGCAGGTGGCCAACCTGGGCAGGACGGAACTCCAGGTGGAGGCCGTCCATGTCTCGCCGGGCCTGCGCATCGACGTTACGCCCAACCCGATTCCCGCCCGCAGCATGGCCCGTCTCACCTACACGGTCAATCCTGCCGCGATGGGGGAGACCGCCTGGGGCCGCCAGCACTATACGGCGCAGTTCCGCCTGAGCGGGAAGGAGTATCCTGACAAATTGTCAATCTCCGGCGTCATCAAGGATAATTTCGAAAAATGGAGCAAGGCGGACATCGAGCAGTCCGGCATCCCGGTCATCGACCGCAGCTACTTCGAATTCGGCGAGGTCCGCAAGGGCAGCGCCGTCCCGGCCAGTTTCCTCATCCGCAACAAGGGCAAGAATCCGCTCGTGATCCATCATATCGACGGGCAGGATGATGCCGTCACCATCCAGACCCAGCTTCCGCTCACGATCAAGCCTGGCGGAAAGGCCGAAGTCAAAGTCAAGCTCGACACAGGTGCGCTGGAATACAGCGGCGAAGTTATCGAGGTGCTGTCGGTCATTACCAATTCGCCGTCCAAACCCATCCTGAATCTCTTTATCACCGGTAACGTCAAATAACGAATATGGCCATCGACAAAACCCATCAGGGCGACTTCTTCGACGACTATCACAACGAAGATACGAGTCTGATCATCAACGACGGGGTGAAGCAGCCCCCCATCATCAATCCTTATCTCAAGAAAGTTTTCAAGAAGCGGCCCTCCATCAAGACGGTCGATGAATACATGGAAGGCATCCAGCGCGGCGACACCACCGTGCTGAGCCAGGCCATCACCCTGGTGGAGAGCTACAAGCCCGAACACCGTGCCGTGGCCCAGCAGATCATCCAGCGCTGCCAGGCCCTCTCGAACGAGAAGGAGACCATGCGCATCGGCATCACCGGTGTGCCGGGTGCCGGCAAGAGCACCTTCATCGAAGCCTTCGGCTCCTATCTGACGAGCGAAGGGCACAAGCTCGCCGTGCTGGCCATCGACCCGAGCTCCGAGAAGAGCAAAGGCAGCATCCTGGGTGACAAGACGCGCATGGAGACCCTCTGCAACGATCCGAACGCCTTCATCCGCCCCAGCCCGAGCGCCGGTTCCCTCGGCGGCGTGGCACGCAAGACCCGCGAGACCATCCTCCTCTGCGAGGCGGCCGGCTTCGACGTGGTCTTCATCGAGACCGTGGGCGTGGGCCAGAGCGAGACGGCCGTCCACTCGATGAGCGACTTCTTCCTGCTGCTGATGCTGTCCGGGGCCGGCGACGACCTGCAGGGCATCAAGCGCGGCATCATGGAGATGTCCGACCTGATCGCTATCACCAAGGCCGACGGCACCAACGTGGAGAAAGCCCAGATGGCCCGTGCACTCTACGCCAATGCGCTGCACCTGTTCCCGCCCACCGAGTCGGGCTGGACGCCGACGGCCGTGACCTCTTCCGCGGTGACCAAGGAAGGCCTGCCGGAAATCCTGAAGAAGATTGAAGATTATTTCGCGCTGGTGAAGGGGAACGGCTTCTACCGGAAGAAACGGCGCGAGCAAGCCCGTTACTGGATGTACGAGAGCATCAATGAGAGCCTGAAGAACATGTTCTACGAGGACGAGCGCATCGAGAAGTTGATGCCGGAATACGAGGAGGCGGTGCTCCGGGGCGACCTGGAGTCTTTCTCGGCGGCGACGGAGCTGATTGAAAAATACCAGAAAAAACTTTAGAAAAGCAATATGGCAAACCTGTTGAAGAAACTGTTCGGTTCCAAGGCGGAACGCGACATCAAGCAGATCAATCCCACCCTGAAACTGGTACTGGCGGCCTACGACCGGCTCGACAAGCTCAGCGACGACGACTTGCGCGCTGAGAGTGCCGCGCTGCGCGACAAGGTACGTGCCTACACGGCGGCCGAGGAGGAGAAGGTGGCGGCGATCCGCGAACAACTCACCGATCCGGAGATGGAAGTGGCGAAGAAAGAGAAACTGGCGACGGAACTCGACGAGTTGGTGAAGACCATCGACAAGAAAATCGAAGAAATACTCGACCAGGTGCTGCCCGAGGCTTTCGCCATCATGAAATCGACGGCACGCCGCTTCAAGGAGAACGAGCGCATCCGCGTGAAGGCCACCGAATTCGACCGGAACCTGAGCGCCAACCACGACTTCGTGAACATCGACGGCGACTACGCCATCTGGCGCAACAGCTGGATGGCCGGCGGCAACATGATCACCTGGGACATGGTCCACTACGACGTACAGCTGATCGGCGGTATCGTCCTGCATCAGGGCAAAATCGCCGAGATGGCCACCGGTGAAGGCAAGACCCTCGTGGCGACGCTGCCGGTGTTCCTGAATGCCCTCGCCGGAAAAGGCGTGCACGTGGTCACCGTCAATGATTATCTGTCGAAACGAGACTCCGAATGGATGGGCCCGCTCTATATGTTCCACGGACTGAGCGTGGACTGCATCGACAAGCACCAGCCCAGCACCGACGCCCGCCGCAACGCGTACCAGTCTGACATCACCTTCGGTACGAACAACGAATTCGGCTTCGACTACCTGCGCGACAACATGGCCATCAATCCGAAGGACCTGGTCCAGCGCAAGCATCATTTCGCCATCGTCGACGAGGTGGACTCCGTGCTCATCGATGACGCCCGTACCCCGCTCATCATCTCCGGTCCCGTGGAGAAAGCGGGCGACGAGACCTTCATCCAGTACAAGCCCTATGTGGAGCGCCTCTACAACGCCCAGAAGAATTTCGTCAACCAGACCCTGAACGAGGCCAAGCGGCTCATCGCGGCCGGCGAGATCAAGGACAAGGGCGAAATCCTGCTGCTGCGTGCCCACAAGGGTCTTCCCAAGTACCAGCCGCTCATCAAGTATCTCAGCGAGCCGGGTATCAAGCAGATCCTGCAGGAAGCCGAGAGCAAGATCATCCGCGCCGCCTTCCAGGACAAGGATGTGGAGCAGCGCGTCGTGACCAACGAACTTTTCTTTGTCATCGACGAGCAGCAGCGCACCGTGGAACTCACCGACAAGGGCAACGAGATCCTCGCGGACGCCGTTGGCGACAAGGACTTCTTCCTGATGCCGCGCCTGGGCGACGAGGTGGCCAAGATCGAGAAAGGGGAGGGCACGCCGGAAGAGAAGCAGCGCCTCAAGGATGAACTGTATGCCAACTATTCGCTCAAGGCCGAGCGCATGCACACGGTCGACCAGCTGCTGAAGGCGTACGCCATGTTTGCGAAGGACGTGGACTATGTGATCATCGACGGCAAGATCAAGATCGTCGACGAGGGCACGGGTCGTATCATGGAAGGCCGCCGCTGGAGCGACGGTCTGCACCAGGCCGTCGAGGCGAAGGAGAACGTGAAGGTGGAAGCCGCCACGCAGACCTTCGCGACCATCACCCTGCAGAACTATTTCCGCATGTACCACAAGCTCTCCGGCATGACCGGTACGGCCGAGACCGAGGCCAAGGAGTTCTGGGACATCTACAAGCTCGACGTGGTGGTGATCCCGACCAACCGGCCGGTGATCCGCGAGGATATGAACGACCTGATCTACAAGACGAAGAAGGGCAAGTACGCCGCCGTCATCGAAAAGATACAGGAATACATCTCCCAGGGCCGTCCGGTGCTGGTGGGTACGACCTCGGTCGAGATATCTGAGTTGCTGAGCCGCATGCTGAAGCTCCGCGGCATCAAGCATCAGGTGCTGAATGCCAAGCAGCACGCGCGTGAGGCCGAAATCGTGGCGCACGCCGGCGAGCCGGCTACCGTGACCATCGCCACCAACATGGCCGGTCGTGGTACCGATATCAAGCTGACGCCGGAAGTCAAGGAGGCCGGTGGTCTGGCCATCATCGGCACGGAGCGGCACGACAGCCGCCGTGTGGACCGTCAGCTCCGCGGCCGTTCCGGCCGTCAGGGCGACCCGGGCAGCTCCATCTTCTACGTGTCGCTGGAAGACGACCTGATGCGTATCTTCGGCAGCGAGCGTATCTCCAGCCTGGTGGACCGTATGGGCATGGCCGAGAACGAGGCGCTGGAGGCGTCGATGCTTTCGGGCGCCATCGAGCGGGCGCAGCGCAAGGTCGAGGAGAACGACTTCGGCACCCGCAAGCGCCTGGTCGACTACGACGACGTGATGAACAACCAGCGTGAGGTCGTCTATACGAAGCGCCGCAACGCCCTCACGGGCGAGCGCATCGACGTGGATGTGCTCAACATGACCACGGACTACTGCGAGATGTTCGTGGAGCAGAACAAGGACCTGGATTTCGAGAGTTTCTGCGAGGAACTGCGCCAGACGCTTTCCGTGGAGCCGGAGTTCGACGAGAAGTTCTATGAGAAGTCGAACCGGGCCCAGCTGACAGAAGCCCTGCAGCAGTCGCTGCTCACGGTGCAGCAGCGCCGTTTCGACGCGCTCGTGGAGCGGGCATGGCCTATCATCAAATATGTATACGAAACCAAGCGCATGTTCTACCAGAACATCGCCATTCCGGTTTCGGACGGCAAGCTGGTCTACACCATCCTGGTCGACCTGAAGAAGGCTTACGAGTCGAAGGGCCGCGAGGTGATCCGCGCCGTCGAGAAGACGGTGACGCTGCGTGTAATCGACGAATATTGGAAGAATCACCTGCGCGACATGGACGACCTGAAGCAGTCGGTCCAGAATGCCGCATACGAGCAGAAAGACCCGATCGTGGTGTACAAGACCGAAAGCTACGATCTGTTTATCACCATGCTGGAAAACCTGAACAAAGATGTACTGGCCTTCCTGCTGCGTGCCCAGATTTATCTGCGGCAGGAGCAGCAGCCGGAGGATGTGGTGACGGAAGGGCATGAGAAGCGTTCGGACATGAGCCGGATGAAGACAAGCCGTCCCGACCTGCTGACAAACAGTTCAGAGCAGAAGTCGAATGCGCCGGTCCATGTCGAGAAGCGCGTCGGCCGCAACGATCCCTGCCCTTGCGGCAGCGGCAAGAAATACAAGAACTGCCACGGCCGCGAAGCATAGATGACGGAGAGCCCGCCTCGAGGCGGGCTCTCTTATTTCATCAAATATGGATGGCTTCGCTGTGGACGGCGGCAGCGGCTTCCATGATGGCTTCGCTCATCGTGGGGTGCGGGAACATGGAGCCGGCGAGCTGCTTTGCCGTGATGCCGAGGTTGCGGGCCGCGACAATGCCGCCGATCATCTCCGAGACGTTGTCGCCCACCAGATGGGCGCCCAGGACCTTGTCGGTCGGCACGTCGACCACCAGCTTTACGAAGCCGTCACGGGCACCGGCGGCCGTGGCCTTGCCGGAAGCCGTAAAAGGGAACTTGCCGACCATGTAGTCGATGCCCAGTTCCTTCGCCTTGCGCTCCGTCATGCCGACGGACGCCACCTCAGGCGTGATGTAGGTACAGCCCGGGATGTTGTCGTAGTTCACCGGCGTAGGATCCAGTCCGGCGATGGCCTCGACGCAGCAGACGGCTTCGGATGAAGCCACATGCGCGAGCGCCGGCGTTGCGATGATGTCGCCGATGGCATAGATACCATCGACCGAAGTCTTATAGAACTTATCTACAGGGACCTTTCCGCGGTTGAGCTCGATACCGAGCGCCTCCAGGCCCAGGTTCTCCGTGTTCGGGCGAACGCCGACGGCCGACAGTACTTTTTCGGCCTCCACGATTTCCTCGCCTTTCTTCGTCTGCACAGTCAGGCGGCACAGGTCGCCGGAAGTATCGACCTTCTGGACGGCTGACGAGACCATCACCTTGATGCCCATCTTGCGGAAGCTGCGGCTGACCTGTGCGCAGGTGTCGTCGTCCTCGATGGGGAGCACCCGGTCCATGAATTCGATGATCGTCACTTCGACGCCCAGCGAGCGGTAGAAAAAGGCGAACTCGCTGCCGATGGCGCCGCTGCCGATGACAGCCAGTGACTTGGGAAGCGTCTCCGGAACCAGCGCCTGGTAGTAGCACCAGATTTTCTCGCCGTCGATGGGAGCGAACGGCAGTTCGGCCGGACGCGAGCCCGTGGCCAGGATGATGTGATCGGCTTCGTGGACTTCGACGGCGCCTTCGAGCGGCGTCACCTCGACACGCTTGCCGGCGAGCACCTTGCCGCTGCCCTTGAGGACCGTCACCTTGTTCTTCTTGAAGAGGTATTCCACGCCCTTGTTCATCGTGGCGGAGACGCCGCGGCTGCGGGCGACGATGGCGGCCAGGTCGGGCTTCACGTTCTCGGCGGTAAAGCCATAGTCGGCACCCCGTTCAGCATAATGCAGCGCCTGGGCGCTCTTGAGCAGCGCCTTGGTCGGAATGCAGCCCCAGTTGAGGCAGATTCCGCCCAGTTCACTGCGTTCGACTACTGCGGTATTGAATCCGAGCTGTGCGGCCCGGATGGCGGCGACATACCCTCCCGGGCCTGCGCCGATGACGATCACATCGTATTTCATAGCTGTCTTAGCGGATTGTTCGCTTGATGTTGTAGTGGTTGCGTTCGCTGGCGTTGCGGGCGATCATTTCGCCGAGGAAACCGGTGAGGAAGAGCTGGGCGCCGAGGATGACGGCGACGAGGGCCAGGTAGAAGAGCGGCTGGTCGGTGACTTGCCGGAAAGTCAGGCCTTTCGCCTGGAAGACCAGTTTTTCGATGATCAGCCAGACGGCAATGATGGCGCCGATGAAGAAAATCAGCGTGCCGATGCCTCCGAACAAGTGCATCGGTTTCTTGCCGAATTTCTGGAGGAACCAGATGGACAGCAGGTCGAGGAAACCGTGGATGAAACGGTTCATGCCGAACTTGCTCTTGCCGTATTTTCGCGCCTGGTGATGCACTACCTTTTCACCGATCCTGTCGAAACCGGCATTCTTGGCCAGATAGGGGATGAAACGGTGCATCTCGCCATAGACCTCGATGTTCTTCACCACTTCATTGCGATAGGCTTTCAGGCCGCAGTTCATGTCGTGCAGCTTGATGCCCGTAACCTTGCGCGCCGTGGCATTGTAGAGTTTCGACGGAAGATTCTTCGTAGCCACATTGTCGTAGCGTTTCTTCTTCCAGCCCGACACCAGGTCATAGCCCTCTTCACGGATCATCCGGATCATTTCCGGAATCTCTTCCGGATTATCCTGCAGGTCCGCGTCCATCGTCACCACGATGTCGCCCTTCGCCGCCTCGAAGCCACAGTAAAGCGCGGCCGACTTGCCATAGTTGCGGCGGAATCCTATTGCACGGATCTGGGGATACTGCTTCGCAAGCTCCTCGATGACTTCCCAGGAGTGGTCGCGACTGCCGTCGTCAACCATGATGATCTCGTATTCGTAGTTATAGGGTGTGAGCGAACGGTCGATCCAGGCGACCAGCTCACGGAGCGATTCCTCTTCGTTGTAGAGGGAAATGACAATCGAAAGATCCATGCGCTTAGAAATTGAATTCGTCATCATTGTTCTGTTTCATCTCCTCGTCGGTGAAGACATTGTTCTTGCGCGAACCGGGGCGGGCAATGATGGCGCTGAAAAGCAGGCCGAGCAGCGAACACCAGAAGAAGGTGGTGATGCAGTTGATCTGTGCGTAATTGTCTTCCATCTTGAGCATGACATCCTCGAAGCCGTCGGGCATCATCCCGCCCATCTGTGAAAGACTTTCAAGGGCCTGGTCGAAGGCCTTGGCCACGGCATCCGGAAACAGGAACTGGTACTCGACGAAAGACCAGACGGCGCATACGATGGCAGACAGCACGCAGACGACGACGCCATAGCCGAAAGGCGATTCATCCAGGTGTTCTTCGCTGTAGTGATTGATGAAGATCCGGAGCAGCCAGATACTGCCGACCAGTTTGACAAGCCAGAGCAGCCCGCTCAGGAAAGAGTTTTCAGTCAGGAAGGTAAGGGTCGATATGACGACAGTGACGGAAGCCAGGATGAGCCCTTCTTTGGCGGCCTGTCCCCATTTGGAGTTGTCTTTGGTAGTCTGTTCCAAGGTAAGAAATGTTTATAATCTACAAAGATATATATTTTTTGGATTCCTGCCCACAAGAATACCGCCATCTCTTCATGAAGGGATGGCGGTAACTTTTTCAGAAGGGACTTCCGTCCGATCGTCGGTTCAGATTACTGGGCGTTGTTGATCGCGTTGCTGATCTGATCGACCTGCTGTTTCACTTGTTTCTCAAATTTGTTGACACCGCAGACGGCGACGATGTAGCCGACACCGATCAGGATGATACCGACACCGATAAGCGTGGAAAGCGTAGCGGCGGAGGCATCCGGGTTGCGGAGACCCAGCACGCCGAGGATGGCACCTGCGAGACCCATCAGGAGGATGACCCACCAGTACTGGAAGCCGTATTTCTTGTAGTCAAAGCTGTTGACAACGACGATGACACCTTCGATCAGCACCCACATGGCAAAGATGATAGGCAGCGAAATGGTGACGAACAGGTTGTTCGCCAGGAAGATGATACCGAGGATGATGAGCAGGAGCGCCGAAAGCATCCGGCTGCCGCTGTTGGGCAGGAATTTCTGCGTACGGAAGGTGAAGATCATCTTGGAGATACCGGAAATCAGTGTGAAGCAACCGATCATCCAAGCCGTTGCGAAGAGCGTAGACGTGGGTTGGCAAAGGCAAAGCACGCCGAGGATCACGAGGAGAATACCTGCAATGACCAGCCAGATTTTAGTACTTTTGTTCATGGATTTATTGAATGGTTAATATAGTAAATAGTGGTTTTCGCTTCGATTCAACAAATATAAATAAAATAATTGAAAATCGCTATCTTACAAGAAAATAATTCGGCTAAAAGCGAAGCGCCGCGGCAAAGCCGCGAGGGGCCCGGGGGCTGTGCCCCCGATAGGAACAAGTGCCGTCAGGCACCTCCAAAACAAAAGCGAAGCGCCGGCCGGAACGGCCGCAGGGGTACGGGGGCGGAGCCCCCGGTAGACACAAGTGCCTTTAGGCACCCAAAAAGAAAAAGAACCCGCGGGGTTCTTTTTCTTTTTGAGGTGCCTAGCAGAATTGAACTGCTCTAACTGGTTTTGCAGACCAGTGCCTAACCTCCCGGCCCAGGCACCATATGGGAATACAAAGGTAGGGATTCTTTTTGGATATACAAACTTTTTTATCGAAAGTCCGATTCGAAAGTCAGTCGACGGCCATCGGCGGGATGGCGGAAACTGAGGCGGGCGGCATGGAGCATCAGTCGGTCCGCTGGTGAGCCGCCATACAGGCGGTCGCCGACGATAGGACGGCCCAGCCCGGAGGGATGGGCACAATGCACACGAAGCTGGTGGGTGCGGCCGGTGTAGGGGATGAGCCGAACGAAGGAGGACCCGTCGTCACGAACTTCCAGCACTTCGTAGTCGGTGACGGCCGTCTTGCCCTGTTCGGGATCGACCATCTGCCGCGGACGGTCGTACCAGTCGGGTGCCAGCGGCAGCGTGATTTTTCCACGGTCGCCGGCTTTCAGCGCCTTGTCGCCAGCCATCACCCGGGCCAGATAGGCTTTCGAAACCTCCCGTTTCTCAAACTGCTGCTGGAGCGCCGCCTGCACTTCAGGCGTCTTGGCGAAGACCATCAGTCCGGATGTATCCATGTCGAGCCGGTGGCAGGCCAGGACCGGACCACCGCAGTAGCCGGTCAACCAGTCCTGCAGCGAATGCCGCGGCGGAACGCCTTCGACCGGACGTCCCGGAACAGCCAGCATGCCGGCCGGCTTTTCCGCGACGATCAGTGCGGTATCTTCGTAGCGGACGACCGGGTCAGACAGATGCCAGTGGGTGTCGCTCTCCAGCGGATTGGGTTCCACGTCGACGCCTTGCAGCATATATCCGAGCAGCGGGCCGCATTTTCCCGTGCAGGCCGGGTAAAAGGCGCCGGCGCGCCGCACTTCCCGTGCGGGTGAGGCGCCATACCAGAATTCGCCGATGGCGATGGGTCTGAGGCCATGTGACAGGGCGTATTGCAGTAGTTTGGGCGCGGCGCAGTCGCCGGTGCCGCCGGGCGGAACGAGGCCGCGGTCGGCGAAGATCTGTCGGATCGACCGTTGTTCGCCGCGGCCGTTCACGACGACATATTGCTCGAAGAGCCAGTCCTGCAGGCGGCGCGATTCTTCTGCCGACGAGCTCACGATGTCTTCGGGTTTCCAGTCAAAGATCGGCGGCACGAAGCCCTCGACGTACGCCTTGCCTCCGGCCAGCCCTGAAAATGCATAGAGAAACGTAGAGTCCTCGACTTCCAGCACACCCAGCATCTTCCCTTCGGCGAACAATGCACGTAGTTCCGGGGTCTCGTCGATGTGTTTCGTCAATGCACGGGCTGCGTCGACGATCGAGGGCGAGGGCGTGTAGCAGAAAGGATTATTCAACATAGAGGACCAGCCCCTTGAGGTAGGCACCTTCCGGATGATAGATGTTCACGGCATGGTCGGCCGGCTGGCAGAGACGGTCGATGATCCGGACACGGCGTCCCGTCTCGGCGGCCGCGCTGAAGATGGCCAGGGCGAACGTCTCGCGGTCGACCACCTGCGAGCAACTGAAGGTGAAGACCAGCCCGCCCGGAGCGACGGCTCCGATGGCGGCGGCGTTCAGGCGCTGGTAGGCACGCAGGGCATTGGACAGCGCGCCGCGATGCTTGGCGAAAGCCGGAGGATCGACGATCATCAGGTCGTAGGCATCTTTCGGCGCTTCCTTGACAAAATCGATGGCGTCGCAACACAGCGCCCGGTGCGGGGCCGCGGCTCCGAAATTCAGCGCGATATTCTGTTGTACGAGTTCGATGGCACGGGCTGAACTGTCAACCGAATCGACGCTCACGGCGCCGCCGGCAAGTGCGTACACGCTGAAGCCGCCCGTGTAGCAGAACAAGTTCAATACCCGCCGCCCGCTCGCATAGCGTTCCACCAGCGCACGGTTTTCCCGCTGATCGAGGAAGAACCCTGTTTTCTGTCCGTTTTCCCAGTCAACCAGGAACTTGTGTCCGTTTTCCAGCACGGTGCGCGGACAGAGCGATGCGGCCGTGCCGGCCTGCCAGAGATAGCCGTCGCCCAATGCAAGTCCGGCCTTGAAAGGTGCCGTACCCTCGCTCTTGTCGTACACGGCCAGCAACTGTCCGCCGTATATTTCCTGCAGGGCAGCAGCAATATCGGCGCGGGACAGGAACATGCCGGCGGAGTGCGCCTGCAGTACGCAGACGCCGTCGTACCAGTCGATGATCAGTCCGGGCAGCCCGTCGCCTTCCCCATGGACCAGCCTGTAGCAGGAAGTCGCGGCCGCACCGGCCAGGCCGACTGCTTTCCGGGCGTCGAGGCAGCGCTGCAGCCTTCCTCTCCAGAAAGCAGCATCCGTCACGGGCGCTTCCGCAGCATCGAAACTCAGCATGCGTACGGCGATCGAGCCGATCTGGTAGTGTCCCCAGCCCAGAAAATCCTTGCGGGACGAATAGACGCACACCACTTCGCCTTCGGCCGGGTCAGGCCCTTCGATGCCACCGATCGAGCCGGAGAAAACCCAGGGATGGAAACGCAGCAGCGATTCCTCCCGTCCTTTTTTGAGATAAAGACTTGTCATATGCGTTGCGAAGCCAGGAGGGCCTTATACATTTTGACACAGATCCAGGCGTCGGTAGCTGCGTAGAGCAGTTGGGCCTCAGACAGGGGATCGGCTTCCCAGTTGGAGCATTGCTGCGCCTTGGAAACCTTGCAGCCCAGGATGATGGCGGCCATCTTGCGCACGCTTTTTTCCTGGATGCCATAGTCGCCTCCGAAAGATTGCAGGTCCATGAAGCGGTGCGGCTCAAAAGGACAGTAGTGTTGCAGCCCGTGGATGTCTTCATGGACGGCGGCACCAACCTTGGTGATGTACGGGTCGGCCATGATGTCTGCGATTTCCTGAGGCAGCCCCAGTTCCTGCAGGCGGAAAAGGAAAGCTTCCGTATCGCTGGCCAGTTGTAGGAGCGCTGTGTGATGTCGGGGCTGATGGGCCTGGAACACGGGCTTGGTCTCGGTGTCGAAGCCGATGATGCGCTGGGCGGACAGGTGTTCGATGGCGTGGGAAAGGTCGTGTCCGGGCTGGGTGATGACATAGATCTTGCCGGGGAAGGCGGCCAGTTCGAGTTGCTCTATTTCTTCAGGCGTTATGGTCTCTTGGAACATCGGGTCTATTTGAGCGTGGGAGCGATCAGTGCGTAGGAATAGGGGAGGCGTTCCTTGATCCGTTGCAGGTTGTTTTCGTCGATATTGTCGAGGGAGAACGGCACCTGCTTGGTGGTCAGGTCCTCCGTACCGGTCGGGCGGCCGTATTTGAAATCGTGGGTGAGAAAGCCTTCGGGAGTCAGGCAGTTGTCTTCAAGCAGGCTGCTGGGGATCGAGATATAGGCATCCACCCGGGTCGGCGTGATGCGGTAAGCCAGGTTTCCGTCGTTGCGGAGCGTCTGGTAGCACTCGATGGCGGTATAGACAGCCGGGTCGATGAAGGTCACTGTATCGGCGATCAGTTCACGGTAAGGGTAGCGTCCGTCTTCGCGGTATTCGCGCAGGTATGCCAGCATCTCCTGCAGGGTTTCCAGATAGAAGGGATAATGGGTGCAGCCGAGGATGATGGCACGGATGGGGGTGCCATTTCCACTCTGGCGGTGATGTTCCAGGAGGGTCACGATGTTGTAGCGGGCGTAATTGGCGGCGCTGTTGAGCTGGATGGCGCCATATTTTCCGCCCGGTTCGCGCCGGGCCAGAATCTGGTTGTCAGAAAAATCGAAGTTGTAGGCGCGCATCAGCCCGGGACGGATGTCCTCAGGGCCTTCTCCCAGCACGGGGCCGAGATAATTGCTGCTCATGGCGAACAGATGGGGATTGACGTAGCTGGGATCGGAATCCACGGCTTCGGCAAAGCCTTCGCCGCCTTCGTTGATGATGTCGATGTGCGTGGTGATGCCGCGCCTGGCGAGTTCGGCCCGGAGCGTGCGTTCATACACGCCCGAGGCAATGGTCCCCGGAGTGGCCAGCACGCCGATGGCGAAGGGTGCCGTGTCGGACTGGATGTCCAGCTCGTCGAGCGTGGCCTTCACGCCTGCGTCGATCACGCCGATGACCTTGACGTCGGTGCCCGACTGGCTGAGCAGCGACTTGATCAGGTCGAGACCGTAAGCCGTGGCGGTGTTGCAGGCCACGACGATGATCTTGGCCTGCTGCTTGCGGCCGCTGGGCTGTTCTTCGATGCCATTGATGAAATAGTCGTCGTCGAGCAGGAAGAGTGCGTCCTTGAGCACGAGTTCCTGCAGATATTCGGTATTGTTTTCAGCCGCATAGTTGCCGTAGGGCATGTTGGCCTGGTCGGCGAGATAGATGAAATGTTCGCCGGCAAAGTCGAGGATGCTGTCGCGACCTTCGGCTCCCGTGATATTGTCGAAATGGTCGAGGCTGAGCAGTTTCTCCAGGACGGTCAGTCCTCCGGTGCCCGAATCGAAGATGCCGATGGGCAGGTTGCGCATTTCGGCAGGATACTTTTCGAAATCCACGTAGAAATGGGAAGCCGTATCGTAGAGGGCCTTGTTGATGACCATGGGATTGTCGATCGGAATCTGCTTCTGGCTGCAGCCTGCTGCGATGAGAAGCAGGAATGCGGCCGTCAGGATGCCGGAAAGAGAGATGCTGCGATGCATGATTTTTTCTTTTTTATCTGGCAAAATTACTAATTTTGCTGAATATAAAGAAAAGGATATGAAAAAGTCGCTTCTTGCAGTCCTGCTGCTCCTTCCGCTGGCTCTTACGGGCCAGAACCGTGTTCAGAATTACATCGACCAGCAGATGAAGACCGACTCGCTCCTGATCAATGCGGTGGTCGGTATCCTGGCTGTCGATGAGAACGGTGTCGAGATCGCTTCATGGAATCCGGACATGCCGCTGCTGACGGCCTCCACCATGAAGACCATTACCACGGGACTGGGCTACGAGGTCCTGGGACCTGACTATCGCTTCTCTACGCGTGTCGCCTATGACGGCCGTATTGAAAACGGCGTGCTGCACGGCAATCTCTATATCGTAGGCGGCGCCGATCCTACCCTTGGTTCGCGCGACACCATCGCCTTCCCGGTCGATTCGATTTTCGGCATCTGGGCCAAGGCGGTCCGTGACGCCGGTATCCGCCGCATCAACGGCCGCATCGTCGGCGACGACCGTATCTATGAGGAAGAGAACATCCCCTCCAGCTGGTCTTACGGCAATATCGGTTACGACTACGGCAGCGGTACCTCCGGACTGTCGTTCTGCGAGAACCTGAGCTATTTCGAAATTGAAGCAGGGGAGGTGGTCGGCGACCCGGTGCGCATCACGCCCGTCGGTCCCTATTCCCCGTACATGACTTATATCAACGAGGCGACGACCGGAGAAAAAGGCGATGGCGACGCCACGGAGTATTATGCTTCCAGCATTTCGCCCATCGGCAAGTTCGTAGGAACGTACGGGATCGATGCGAAACCCCGGACGCTGGTCCAGTCCAACAAGTATGGCCCGGCCACCTGCGCCGCTGAATTCGCCGCGTACCTCCGCTCAATGGGCGTGATCTGCAAAGGCATTACGGACGTGCGCGAACTGTCCCGTGACTATTCGGTTCCCCGGCAGGAAGACCTCCGTTACATCGCCGAGACCTTCTCGCCGGAACTCCGCCGCATCGTCAAGGTGACCAATACCATCAGCAACAACTTCTTTGCGGAGACCATCTTCAAGATGGTGGGCAAGACGCTGATCGAGCGGAAGACCGGAGAGCCGTGCATGGGCATCTCCTACGGCGCCGCCAGCCGCATCATCGACGAATACCTGGAGGACCGCGGCGTCTCGACCTACGGCTATACGCAGGACGACGGCAGCGGCCTTTCCCGCCAGAATTACGTGTCGCCCCGCTTCTTCACCCGTTTCTACGCGATGATGGCCCTCAGCCCTGATTTCCCGGAATACCTCTCCAGCTTCCCCGGCCCCGGCCGTCCCGGAACCTTGCAGAACGTGCTCCGCAGGGCCGATCCCCAGATCAAGAAAACCATCTACGCCAAGAGCGGTTCGCTCTCCAGCGTCCGCTGCTATGCGGGCTATGTGGATTCAAAACGCGGCCTGCTGCGCTTCGCCATCCTGGTCAACAACTACGACTGCCCCACCAGCAAGGTGCAGCCCAAGATCGAGGGCTTCCTGGAAGAACTCGGCAAATACGGTGCAAAACTTTAAATTCTTAATATAATGCTCACATTATCCAAAAAGGCGCAGGCAATGCCCGCCTCTCCGATCCGGAAACTCGTTCCCTTTGCAGACGCTGCCAAGAAACGGGGGATCAAAGTCTATCATCTGAACATCGGCCAGCCCGATATCGAGTCGCCGAAAGAGGCGCTCGACGCCGTGAAGAACAACAACCTGAAGGTTGTGGAGTATGCCAAGTCCGGCGGCAACGATTCGCTGCGGGAAGGTCTGGCGCGATACTACAAGGGCATCGGCATCAACGTTGAAGCAAGCGATATCAATATCACCAATGGCGGCAGCGAGGCCTTGCAGATCGCACTCGGCGTCACCTGTGATCCCGACGACGAGGTGATCGTCTTCGAGCCTTTCTATACCAACTACAACTCTTTCGCTGTCCAGAACGATGTGAAACTCGTTCCCATCACCACGCACATTGAAGACGGTTTCGCGCTGCCGCCGATGAGCGAGGTTGAGAAGCGCATCACCCCGAAGACCAAGGGTGTGGTGATCTGCAACCCGGGCAATCCTACGGGATGCCTCTACAAGAAGGAAGCGCTCCTCGAACTGGGCGAGATTGCGAAGAAGTACAATCTCTTCATCTATGCCGACGAGGTGTATCGTGAATTCTGCTACACCGACGAGCCGCACTTCTCCTGCATGCACATCCCCGGACTGGAGCAGAACGTTATCCTTCTCGACTCCGTTTCGAAGCGCTACAGTCTCTGCGGCGCACGCATCGGTTATCTTGTGTCGCGCAACAAAGAAGTGATGTCCGCCGTCATGCGCTATGCTCAGGCCCGCCTCTGCTCGCCTTCCTTCGGCCAGATCGCCGCTGAGGGTGCGCTCGACGCTCCGGCATCGTATTTCAAGGCCGTCCGCGACGAGTATATCCACCGTCGTGACGTGCTGATCGACGGCCTGCAGAAGATTCCCGGCGTGATCGCACCGCGTCCGATGGGTGCTTTCTACGCCGCCGTGCAGCTGCCGGTCGATGATTCCGACAAATTCGCCAAATGGCTTCTCGAGGAGTTCAACTACAACGGCGAGACCGTGATGGTCGCTCCGATGGCCGGTTTCTACGCCACCAAGGGCCTCGGCACCAACCAGGTCCGCCTGGCCTACGTCCTCAAGGAAGAAGACCTCAAGCGCGC